>Ga0180007_10000403_pt1 | contig 74712 bp, 67 predicted proteins | sample MM_PC_MetaG_FD_121122 | JGI IMG/M metagenome (GOLD analysis project Ga0180007, IMG submission 121122) | Groundwater microbial communities from the Aspo Hard Rock Laboratory (HRL) deep subsurface site, Sweden - MM_PC_MetaG | ecosystem: Environmental > Aquatic > Deep subsurface > Groundwater... | reverse complement strand
TCTTTTAGCTTCTTCCATTAGCTTTTTCTAGTTAATCAAATTGTGTGAGGTGCTTCTTCATTCTTATTGTAACTACTGTCAATTAAAGCCTAAATAACCAAAAAAATCCGAACTGAAATTCGTAATTATTATAGTTCTCTAAGGTTTATATATTATTAACATGGCTGGAGCGTTATTGATTTTAATATTCTAACAGGATAAATACTAAAATATTATTTCTCGGTAATAATGAAACATTATAGGTTTATGAGGATATTAAGATTTCAATCAGACTATTTTTAATTGTATGATTTTATATTAAAGATTATATTATATATCAAAATTTCAATATTACTTTCTGAGATTATGCTGAAGAATATTATTTGCCGTCCTCAAGAATTTTTATTAGACTCTCCGCCAAGTTTCTATATAAATAATTTATAATGAAATTTTAGCGGTTCTTAAATATCTAATGCATGAGGAATTTTATGGAATCGTATTTTTTCGAGCCGTCCCCTCGATGTTCACCTCTTGTTCGTTTTTACCTTGTTCTAAAGAATAGAGATAATTTATGCGCGGATAAATTTATTCCAGATGGTAATATAGCATTAGTATTTAATTTTGTTAACGAAGGTATTTTAATTGAAAACGGAGAAAGTTATAAGTTGCCTCCTCATTTTATTACTGTCCCTTTGGTTAATAATTATTTACTAAAGTCTACATCAAATATAGATTCTTTTATTGTTATCTGTAAAACCTCAATATTAACGCGTTTATTTAACCTAAGATTAACCAGCACCGCTCAAAGTCCTTTTTATTCGGTGGATCTTTTTAATGGCTATCCTATAATGGCCAAGATGAGGAATATAAACTCATCAATGAAACGAATCAGGATATTTGAAGAATACCTTAATAAAAATTTCTTTTTAGATGATTATGAGGCCGATGAAATCGATCTGGTTTATGAAAAAATTATGACTAGCAAAGGATGTATTAAAATTAGTGATCTTTTGACTGATGTAAAAATGACTCCGAGATCATTCAGAAGGTATTTTCGTCAAAGAATAGGAATCAGTGCCAAGGAGTTATTAAGAATTGTAAGGGTTAACTATGTTTGGTCTTTGTGCAAAAATAAATCCTATATTGATTATTATAATATTGTTTATGAATGCGGATTCTTCGATCAATCTCATTTCATTAAAGATTTTAAAAAAATTGTTGGAGAAACACCAAAGGAGTTTTTTACAAGAGAATTATCTCAAGTCGTATTTATATCCGGTCGACCTCAATAAAATTGGAATTTGTGTGAATCACTCGGTAAAACAATAGATAATTTGAGTCTGCTACTGCTATTTTAGTTTTTCCAATTTAGCGTAGTCGATGTTAGCAATAAGCATTTCTATTTCCTTTGTGAAATCTCCATCTGTAGAGGAATGGAATGTAATTAGAAATCTTCCTGCAACAACTATGTGATAAGTGCAATAGTCAACAACTGAGTCATAGGTTGCAATGATTTTAACTCCTTTATATTTTTCATTAATTAAGATTGGTTTTGAAATATCAGGTGCCTCTGTCAAAGCTTCTTCTAAGGACTCTTGATGTATTAAATAGTCTCCGATAATTATCTGAATTTCTTTGCTCCTTTCCATTATTTCGGGGCTGTTATAATATAAAATGGATACGATTGCTTCTGGGTCATTGTCCCCTGAAACTTCCCCTCTTCTCAAATCCGATACCTTTTCCAAATTGGGAAGACAAACCGCAAGTTGTTCCCACTTTAAAACATTACCGTTTTGGGAAAATAATGGAATATTCATAAGCAAAATGAATAGAATAGTACGTTTCATTTTCAGCCTCCGATGATTTGAATATATTCTACTGATAAATTTCTTTTGTAAAAATATGATTGTAAAAATTTGTCGCCTAATAGAGGGTGTTATAAATGAAATATCAAAATTATCTGGCATTTATCTTTAATATTAACTAATATTTACGTGATGTCACTTGAATTATATAAAGTATTACTACAATTAATCAGATTAGGACAACTAATTCAATTTTTCCAGTTTAACGAAATTAAAATCGTTTATAAGTAAATCCATTTCTTTAAAAAAATCACCTTCATTTGATGTAAGCATAATTAAAAACCTATCAGCCACTTTAAAAGCATATCTGCATTTCGTTATTACCGAATCGTAGACTTCAACAGTTTTAGTTCCCTGAAACTTTTCTTTAATTAGAATCGGTTCTGCAAAATTCGGATCAGAGCCAAGCATCACTTCCTTCGGATCGAGTGATAACATAATATTCATATAAGCTTTCGAATCTATACAATCAATAACTTCAATAATTATTGATTTTCCTCCGAAACCATAATCCGGATCGTCATAGCAGGAGTATGTAAGAAAAATATATGCATTTGGATTATTATCGCCAACAAGTTCTCTGATATTAAAATCCGACACCTTTTTCATTTGTGGAAGGCATTCAATAAGTTTCTGCCATTTTAATGTACCACTGGTTTGAGCAGATAAGGAAATGTTTAATAGTAAAAATATTAGAATAAAACGTTTCACAATAGCACTCGATTTATCTGAGATATAATTGGTCCTGAAAGTATTTCTTTTTATAATAAAATAATTGTAAAAAATGGACAGAATAGTTTTTAATAATTTATAAATCCATTCAAATTATTTTATGTTTGCAGAAAATCACTTTTGACCAATTTTTACAATAAAATAAACACTCCTATTTATAACTTCATTTTTATAAAATGCTAAATAATAAATTCTCCAAATTTATTTAAAGGTGTAACTATGCATAAAAATTTATTTATCGTGTTGGTTGTTTTTTTATTTGCGATGAATGTGAGCGGGCAGACTGTTGACGAGACAAAACAGAAGGTTAAAGATAAGACCAAAGACCATGTAAATCAGAAAATCGATGAAGGTATTGAAAAAAGTTTTGATAAAATTGAAAAAGGTTTATCAGACCTATTTGATGGCGATGGAGAAAATGGTGATGAAAATAATGATGAAACCGAAAATGATGACGCTAACTCATTAGAAACAAATATTGTTAAAGACGATCTAAAAACTTACTCCAAATTTGATTTTATTCCGGGTGAAGAAGTAATCTTTTTCGACAATTTCAGCGATGTTGAATTGGGAGAATTCCCGCTTAAGTGGAATACGACCGGCTCGGGCGAAATTATTACAATAAATAAAGTTGAAGGTAAGTGGTTTAAGATGATGGGAGATTACTCTTACTTCGCACCAGAGGTTGGAGTCGTCTATCCCGATAATTTTACAATAGAGTTTGACGCCATATTTCCGGAAACAGTAGAACTTTGGTTCGATTTTTACGATACAAATTCAGAATATTTAGCCAACGGTTATTATCCTGGCAATGGAGGTTTTTACATTTCTTTTATGCCCTCAGCCATAACTGAAGGTATATATGATAATAATATAGAGGATGGTAACAGGGAACTGGGAGAAGGGACTTTTACCGAAATCAAATCCGGTGAGTTAGTTCATTTCTCATTTTGGGGTCAAAAGCAGAGAATAAGAGTTTATGTGAATGAGGAGAAGGCCTTGGATCTGCCACGCGGAATCAATCGCAAATATCCTATTAATATAATGCGCATAGGCTGTATACAGGAATTGTTTATTACTAATTTCAGATTCGCAGTCGGCGCTCCTGACACCCGCAGCAGATTAATTACAGAAGGTATACTGGTTACACGCGGTATCACATTCGATTCCGGCTCTGACGTAATTAAATCAGAATCTTATGGTGTCCTAAAAGATATTTCTACTGTGCTGAATGAAAATAAAGATGTTCGTGTGAAAATTGTTGGACATACAGACAGTGATGGGGACGATAATTCTAATATGTCGTTATCAAAAAAACGTGCCCAGGCTGTTAAAAGCGCCCTTGAGAGTCAATTTGGTATTGACGGTTCGCGCATGGAAGCAGACGGACTGGGTGAGAGCCAACCTGTTTCTTCCAACGACACTGCAGAAGGAAAGGCAAACAATAGACGTGTTGAGTTTATAAAATTATAGTAAATAATGGAGTTAAAACAATGAATAGATTTGTCGCATTATACCTTGTGGTTTTGTTGCCCATAATAATAGCGTGCGGAAGTACTAACAATGAAAACGATACAGATAAATTATTAAAAGATAATATAAGCTTGAATTCCGCTGAGATTTCACCACAATCGAACTCTGCCAGTATTGTAAAAAAATATCCTTTTAAGTCCGGAATTATATCATTTCAGCGTGGTGGAGTTATTGGCAATGCAGAAATAATTGTATACTTCGACGATTACGGCACTAAGGAACGAAATGAAGTTTATGGCGAAGACGGTATACTAAGTGAGATTACAATGAGCGATGGAGTGAACATGTATAAAATTAGAAAACGGGAAGGAGATGAAAAAATTGCCTATCTGATGGGATCCGGTTTACATGGCACTGAAATGAAATTTGTTGTTGATCCTTTCAACAATAATGAAAAAAGAAAAACGAAGTATGAATATCAAAAATTAAACAACATGAATGTAATAAAAAAAGTCTGTGAAGCTTACAGAATCAAATCATCGGGCGGAAAAACAACATTTGCCGGCTGGAATGGTCTTTTGTTATACACAAAAGTTGAAATGTCCATGGGTACAATGGAGACAATTGCTGTAGATTTTAAAGAAAATGCTGATGTAGATCCCGGATTGTTCAAGATACCAGGGGATTTTAAAATAGAAAAAATGTGATAATTACATTTATGTCAAATATGGCGCTTAGTAAATGTAAATTTCTCAGGGACTGAAATAGAAAGAAACCATATTTATGTATTCATTCTTTATGGTTTCGATAAACGCGCACCATTGGCACGGTTATTACAACAGGACACTCACCTGGACAATAGAGACCGCTTCATCTTCGGATGAATAGATCACAACAAAACTAAAGAGGCTGGAAACGGATATTGCCAAATTTAATGAAAGTGGGAATATTTTATAAACTCTTGGGCAGCAGTATTAGCGTATGGAAAATTAATAATAATTTATGGATTGTTAAATGAAGAAGTCAAAAAGATTCTTTAATAAATATTCTTTATTGAAAGTATTTATTGTATTCATACTGATGGCTGTTTCAGATAGGTTCAATTCAGTGCAGGCGCAATGTGATGAATGCCCGGAACCGAACGTTATATTCTATGATACGGATATGAGGATTCCAGTTCCGCCGAGAGGTACGGAAGAAAGTTTGCAAAAGCAGCGTAACTGGTTTCAACTTACCTATGAGAATAAATGGTTCCGTGTAGAAATTTCAGAAACAGATACTAAATTCGGTTGCATTAATCAGAAGCTGGCAAATATAATTCCCAAAGATAGCAGCGACAATTTATTGTTATCAGACAATGCTATTATCCCCTCGGCCGGGACCACAATCCCCTGGGATTCAGATTATTTAATTCATGGATGGATAGAAGGAGATGAAAATAATTGCCGGCTTACCATCCGGATGGAAACAGCGTTTTCGCGTAAGTTGGTTTATAGTGCGACACGTTCTTTTGCAGGTCTGCTTAGTTATGATGACAAATCAAAATTGGGAGCGCAAATAGCCAGAGAAGAATTTATACCCTTAATTGATGTTGTTAGAAAATTTGAGAAGGAAGAAAGAGATAACAACACCGACATAAATATTTATATCGACAAATTCAATGTAACGCCGGAGAAAAGTAAAGTAAAAAAAGGGGATGAAGTTGTAGTCGAATTCAAACTCATCGACTGTGATGGCCTGCCATTGAAAGGAAGAACAGTACTGCTGCAGGGGGGAAGTTTCAGCGGGTCTCCATTAGCAAGAAGCAGCAGCGGAAGATTCGCAAATTCTACCGCGGTTACAGATGACGAAGGAATTGCAAAAGCGACATTTAAAGTGGGTATATCTCCGGGTAAAGCGATCATCCGGAGTTACCACAAATATTTCAAACCGAGTGGTGAAGAATATTGTGCATATGGTGAGGCCGAAATTCAAATAAAAGAAGACCGTCCCGAAAAATTTATTGGTAAAATTGAAGCGACTGTTATTACACATACGGCTTACCCAAATTTCAAAAATCCTAAAGAAGAAACGAAATCTGAAGACAATTATTTTTCTGAGATGGAAATGGGCAGCAGCCCTGAAAGTATTAAAAAATTGAGAAAACACGAGTTTAGAGCAAACATATTTGAAACAGGTGTACAGTATCCAATTTTTTGGGGAATAACAGCCAAGGATGATTCTGGAGAACCCACGAAAGTTAAATCCAGGGGCAAATCCAAAATATATAATGATCAGTTTGGTAAATTCCAGCTTTTTTACGATGGAACATATAGTGGTGAATCTAACGGCTACGATCAATACTTCAGTATTAATCCTTATGCCGCACAGGGCACAGGTGTGCAAAGTATCGACGCCTTCGCTCAATATTGTGTGAAAATGGAGATGGTAGGGAACATAAGACTTCATACTGATCCTAAATATAAAACTACTGGAAGTGTTCGCGGTAGACAAAGAATAGACGAGGAAAAATTCGAGAACATCACGGAAAATTATAATGAGGATAGCTACCTGGGAGTTGCCCACTGCGATTGCGATCCTCAAATGCAAAGTGATGATCGTTATATACTTCCGCTTATTGTTAATGCTCCCCAGCGTTTTGAGGATTATCTATTAAACCCAGATGGGGACTATGTACTAAATCTTTCAGGTAGATGGTATTTAAATGAAGAGGGAACTGGAGAAAAGGAAATAGTAATGAAGGTGAAAATTTTCATAACTCCAATAGAATAGACTTATTTTATAATTATCAGTGTTTCACTGAAATGAATTAAATTGATTATTTCCACCCTGTCTCTATACTTAAAATAAATTTTAATGGGGGATACATTATTTAGAAAGTGCTTTTTGAAGCACTTTATGGCTCATATCTCTCCAACGTTCAAAATATTTTAGAATAATATAACAATATTTTCGACCCAAACAATTTCGCACGCTCCGTTTCCGGTGTCACTACGAGTTAATGAGCTTTTCCAATTGAAATTTTCAGGACCGCGAACTTCCACCAAATAACCTGAATACTGAATTATATCTCCTACAACTATTTCGTCGAGAACTTCTTCTATATTCTCATTTGCGGCAATAATGTGCATATTTGCACTTTTCTTTTCAATATCCTCACGCGGAATTGGAAATTTATCTGTTTTCCAAAAATAAAAACGAAATTCCTGTGAAACTTCAATATCATCCAAAATTTTTGAATCCGACATTTGTCCCCAGCCAAGAGCTAAGTCATATTGCGAAATTTTACTCTCTGTACCGGTAGAATATTCCTTTTTACCAAGTACCCTTGCGGTAAGGCTAAATTCCGCAAGTGCTTTATAAAAAAAACCATTCCGGATCCATGTCTTCCGCTGACTCAATTTGTTCTGTTGTGGTATTTCGTTTACTATAATTCCTGGCGGATGTATCTTTTCCGAAGATTTTAAAGCGAATAATACAATTAGTATTACAATAATCCCGAATAGTAATAAACCAATTTTTTTCATATAAAATATTTTTTATCGATTTCGAGAAATGTATTATTAAAATTTAAGAAAGAAAGAAATTAATCAAAAATAATAACAAATCTCTCCTGTCTTCCTAATAACTGATTTTACAAATATTTTCTTTTACAATATTTAATCTATTGGACGAACTTAGAATGAAAAAGTGAGTTTAATTTATTTAGATGCACTATTTAATTTTATTTTGGAACTTTTGGCTCAATTTATAATTAAAAATAATTTTAAATAATTTAAAAAATAGTCAAAAATCGGCTATTCTGATTTCATAAGAAATATAAGATTATCTTTAAAAAATTTAGCACAGATTTTGTAAGTTAATAAACGTTGTAATTAATAGAATTAAATAGTCATTTAAATTGAGGTAAAAAATGGCAGGTAAAGAATTTAACGCTTTCGAAATGGCACAAGCTCAATTCGATAAAGTAGCAAATATTCTTAACCTTGATGAAGGTACCAGAGAATTATTAAGAAATCCTTTACGGGAATATCATTTCAGTATTCCTATAACAATGGACGATGGAACAAAAAAAGTGTTCAAAGGTTTCAGAGTTCAGCATAACGACTCCAGAGGTCCGGCTAAAGGTGGTATTAGATTCCACCCTCAAGAAACCGTTGATACTGTAAAAGCGTTAGCAACTTGGATGACATGGAAATGCGCTGTTGTTGATATTCCTCTTGGAGGCGGTAAAGGTGGAGTAATTTGTGATCCGCATAATTTAAGCATGAGAGAGCAAGAGCAGATTTGCCGCGGCTGGGTTCGCCAAATGGCAAAAAACGTTGGACCTATTAACGACGTTCCCGCACCAGATGTAATGACAAATGGACAACATATGTTATGGATGCTTGACGAATACGAAACAATTAGCGGCGGAAAAAATCCCGGCTTCATTACAGGAAAACCGGTAGGTATGGGCGGTTCGCTGGGAAGAACGGAAGCAACTGGTTATGGTGTAATTTATACGGTTCGAGAAGCTTTAAAAGATATGAATATTAAGATTGAGGATACCACCGCAAGTGTACAAGGATTTGGAAACGTTTCTCAATATGCAATTCAATTGTTTTCACAATTGGGTGGAAAAGTTATCTGCGTTTCTTCTTGGGATCAAAATGACCAAACCTCATACTCATTCAAAAAGCTCGAAGGTGTAAATCTTGATGAATTGAGAAAAATAACCGATAAATTCGGCGGTATCGATAAAGCCAAAGCCAAAGAAGCTGGATACGAAGTATTGGATGGCGGCGCATGGATTGAACAAGAAGTTGATATTTTAATCCCTGCTGCATTAGAGAATCAGATAAACAGTAAAACAGTGCTGAAAATTAAAGATTCAGTTAAAATAATTGCTGAAGGCGCTAATGGGCCAACAACACCGGAAGCTGATAAAGTTATTTTCGAAAAAGGTATTTGGGTTATACCGGACTTTTTAGCCAACGCAGGTGGCGTAACATGTAGTTATTTTGAGCAGGTTCAGTGCAATATGAATTATTTTTGGGAAAAAGATGAAGTTCTCGGAAAACTTGATCTTAAAATGACATCGGCTTATAGTGCTGTAAGTGAATTAGCACGTAAGAAAAAACTGTATATGAGAGACGCGGCATACCTGATCGCTATACAAAGAGTAGCTCAGGCATGTAAAGACCGTGGTTGGGTTTAATAAGTAAAAATAGTTATTGAAAAAGAGGATTTCATATTTCTGAAATCCTCTTCTTTTTTAAAGGGTATATTTCTTTATCTCAAATATTGTATTTTACCGTATTATTTTTGTAGATATAGCTTAAAATCCCGGAGAAAATTTAATGACGGAACATGGATCTAAACAATTGAGTGCTATTGTGCACGACCTTGAAGAGAGAGCAAAAGAATTGAAGTGTTTATATAAAATAGAAAATATTTTAAATAATCAAGACGCTAAATTTGAAGAAACACTTCAATCCGTAGTTAACTTCATCCCGCCGGGCTGGCAGTACCCGCATCTCTGTCAGGTTAAACTAATTTTACGTGATAATGTATTTATTACAGAGGGATGGACAGAATCAAAATTTTCAATGTTTCGTAATATTGAAATTAGAGGGAAAAAAATAGGCGAGATCTATGTTTCCTACATTCAAAACCCGTCACAACATTCTGAAGATATTTTCCTTTTAGAGGAGGGCAATCTACTTAAAACTATTGCCGATAGAATTGCACATTTTATCCTCCATAATGATCTGCAACACATATTTAAAGAGTTCAAAAGTATTAAACGAAAAGAAAAATCTGATGCTGCAGGCGATTGGAAAGTTGTGCTTGACATGATTCGAAAAACCGATCCGACTCTTTTTATGAGTATACTTCGCAAATTACTGCATCAATTATGTTTAAGAGGCAATGACGAGGCTTCTGTGTTGTTAAGCCAGTCAAGTATTGAAGTGAAAATTGGTGAAGACAGATTACCGGGCGAAGACAACAGACCTCTTCGTAAAAAGGTAATTAATAACTATGACGAATATATTAACGCCATTTTACGACTTTCGTATGAAAATTTATCAGACGATGAATTATTAATGAAAATACAGAAGTGGATACAGGAAGATAAATCTATTCCGCTTGTTCGGATATTGGAATCTCGAGAATCGACTCTGGCTGAAATAAGCGACGCTATCCGTAAATATTATCACCTCGCCCCGGAAAAATACGAACTGTCACCTTCAATGATAAAAGGTTTGCGTGTTTCTTTACTGCGCAGATTTTTTACAGAAGATCTTAATTATATAAGAGTCGCCAAAGATTTTGTTAAGCTAACTGACTTTTATAAGTTAATCGATAAGATGATCTATACTCCTACCAGCCAGGGAAAACTTGGTGGTAAAAGCTCAGGTGTTTTTGTTGCGGCAAACATTCTCGAAAAACAAGCGGATGTTTCCGAAATATTAAAGAACATTAAAATTCCAAAAACTTGGTTTGTGGCCTCAGATTGTGTGCTTGCATTTATGAGATACAATAATTTGGAAGAAGTTCTTGAGCAGAAATACAAAGAAGTTGAAGAACTGAGATTGGAATACCCTCTTCTAGTTCAAATGTTTAAAAATTCACCGTTCCCTCCTGAAATTGAAAAAGGTTTGTCCGTTGCGCTAGATGATTTTGGAAATTCTCCGCTCGTCGTACGAAGTTCAAGCTTACTTGAAGATCAGGCCGGCGCATCATTTTCAGGAAAATATAAAAGTTTATTCCTTGCAAATCAAGGAACCAAAAAGGAACGCCTGGCCGCGCTTCAGGATGCGATTGCGGAAGTTTACGCATCCACTTTTGCTCCTGATCCTATAGAATACAGGGCTGAAAGAGGATTGCTCGATTACCACGAAGAAATGGGTGTAATGATCCAGGAAGTTGTTGGTAACAGAATAGGGAAATACTACTTTCCTACCTACGCTGGTGTGATGTTTAGTAATAATGAATTTCGTTGGTCTCCAAGAATAAAACGTGAAGATGGGTTAATTCGTTTGGTTGCAGGTCTGGGAACTCGTGCTGTCGATCGAGTAGGAGACGATTATCCGATACTTATTGCACCAGGTCAGCCTAATTTAAGGGTAAATGTTTCGTATGAGGAAATTGTAAAATACTCATTAAAAAAATTGGATGTAATTAACATAGAATCCAACGAATTTGAAACCGTTCTTCTGCAGGATTTAATTGCGCAGTATGGTGAACAATGCCCTGGTATTTACGATATGATTTCAATTGTCGATGGAGAACATATACGTCCTGCAAATATCATGGATGATCTTGCTACAAGTAACACTATTGTTACATTCAATGGGTTATTATCAAATACGAGATTTATTAAAAAATCTGCTGAAATAATTAAAACTCTGCAAACTAGTCTTAAAACCCCAGTTGATATTGAGTTCGCCTCGGACGGAAGAGACTTTTACATACTTCAATGCAGACCACAAAGTTATACACGGGAACATACCGCGGATATTATTCCTCGGGATATACCAAGCGACAGAGTATTATTCAGCGCCAATAAACATATATCTAATGGAAAAGTACCTGAAATAACACATGTTGTTTATGTTGATCCGACTAAATACTCTGAATTGCCCGATAAAGATTCGATGCTTAAAGTTGGAAAAGCTATCGGCAAACTAAATAAATTGCTGCCACGAAGAAAATTTATACTTATTGGTCCGGGTAGGTGGGGAAGCAGAGGCGATATTAAGCTCGGAGTAAGTGTAACTTATTCTGATATAAATAATACAGCTATGCTTATAGAAGTGGCCCGAAAAAAGGGGAGTTATGTGCCCGATCTGTCTTTTGGAACGCATTTTTTCCAGGATTTAGTTGAATCATCAATTCGATATCTTCCTTTATATCCTGACGACGAAGGTATAATTTTTAACGAAAGATTTTTTCAATTGTCGAAGAATTTATTAGGCGATCTGCTGCCGCAATATAAAAAGTTGATACCAGTAATTAGAGTAATAGATGTGCCCGCGGTAACAAACGGAAAAATTCTTAAGATACTTGTAAACGCTGAGATTGATGAGGCAGTTGCTGTTCTTAAAGATCACGGGGGTGAGTTGGAGAGCCAGGCGGCTAAATCACCAGGATTCAGCGCATATAGCTCAGAAGACTGGAAATGGCGCAACAATATGGCAGAAAAATTGAGTAATGGTTTAGATCTCGATAAATATGGCGTTAAGGGAATCTATATATTTGGAAGTACCTTGAACGCGAGCGCTGGACCGGGTAGTGATATTGATTTAATTATTCATGTTGACGATAAAAATTGGAAAAAAAATGAGTTGGCTGAATGGCTTGAAGGTTGGAGTTTGGCTCTAAGTGAGATGAATTATTTAAGAACCGGATATAAAACGGAAGGATTGTTGGATATCCATTATATCAATGACCAGGATATAGAAAATAAAAATAGTTACGCTCTAAGAATTAATTCGGTAACCGACAGAGCAAAGGCACTTAAAATAAAAGGGGGATCTAAATAAGAATTCTTTCAGCGTTAGAGGGATTATCGAGATCGAATTTAATTATCGATAATTCCTCCCCATGATGAGCAGCATTAAAACAATGAGTTCTTCCTATTGTCTCATGCCATATACCTGTTATATTTGTTGATTCGTGAACATGACCGTGCAGAGTGATGTAAGGTTGTTTCTTCTCGATAAATCTTTTTATTGCTATACTACCTATATGTACATCTAAGGGAACATAATCAACGGTTTTACCATCGAGAGCTGCACGATCCAAATTCGTTCGATAAGGTGGGGAGTGAAATAGGAAGATAGAATTTTCCAATTGTTCATTCAAAGTAAAATTTTCAAGATCTAACTCTATTGTAGAGTTCCTCGCTTCTAATTTCCTTATCGGAACAGTTCGTAAACCTTCTTCAGGTGAAATACAGCCAGGATCGACATACCTTGATACATCGTATTTTTCCCAGTCTTTCAATTGGAATGGTGAAGGCGGTACAAAACTATAGCCGAATATTCTATATTTGCTGAATATTCGTCTGTGAAAATGAATATAATTCCATACGCTTTTTGTGGAAGCGTCAACTATTGCAGCCTCCTCAATTCTCGCGTCATCATTGCCGAGTATTAAAAAAATTGCTGGATATTTTTCTGCAAGTTCTTCTTTAAGATTCTGAAATTTGAGGAGTAAAAACCCGTTTACAAAATCCTGATGTACAATATTTAACGATGTAAATTTTGAAATACCGCTTGGCAGAATATCGCCACCTATAAATACAACTTGAGGGATATCATAAGAAATTTGTTCGATCAGTTTTTTATATTTTGCTTGATCGCCATGTATGTCGGAAACAAAAAAAGATTTTATCACAGTGATGAAAATTTATCCAAAAAAATGATAAAATATTATGAAAAAATTATTTCATGCGATAAAATAAAAAGTAATGCTTGTTATTTATATATTTATCGTTAATTTTATGTCACTAAAATTTAGAAAAAAAATGAATAACTTATTCACTATACATCATCACCATATATTGCTCTTGCGATGAGTGTCGGTGAACTATAATTTGATTATTACAAAAACCCGGCACTTGCCGGGTTTTTTGTTTTTAAAAAGGAGATTAAAATGCCAAACGGAAATTTAAAACTCGCCATCCAAAAAAGTGGAAGGCTAACCGAAAAATCTTTACAGTTATTAAAAACTTGCGGACTTGATGTAGAAAACTATAAGGATAGGCTATTTGTTACAGTAAGGAATTTTCCAATGGATATTTTATTTTTACGCGACGACGATATACCAGAATACGTTCAGAATGGTGTTGCCGATCTTGGAATAGTAGGAGAGAATGTACTGCTTGAAAAAAGATCAGTTGTAGACATCGCTAAAAAACTCGGTTATGGAAGATGTAAATTACGCATTGGAATTCCTGAGTATGAAGAATTAGAAAATATTGAAGGGTTAAACGGAAAAACTATTGCCACCTCCTACCCAAATATTATGCAATCCTTTTTGAATGAAAATAAATTGGATTCTAGAGTTATACAGATAAGTGGATCAGTGGAAATTACACCTTCTCTGGGAATCGCTGATTATATATGCGATTTGGTTTCAACGGGGACCACATTACAAATGAATAAACTGAAAAAAAGTTTCACAATTCTCGAATCCGAAGCAGTTCTTATAAAGTATAAAGAACTGGAAATGAATAATGAAAAAGCGGAAATATTTTCTAATTTGCTGGCTCGTATAGAATCTGGATTAAATGCTAAAAATAGCAAATATTTGATGATGAACATTCCCAAGAACTCTTTAAAGAAAATAGTTGAAATCATTCCTTCCTTAAAAAGTCCCACGGTACTATCGCTAGCCGATGAAAATATGCTTGCTATTCAGTCCGTTATTCCGGCCGATAAATTTTGGGAAATTAATGAAGACCTGCATAATGCGGGTGCAACAGACATATTATTATTACCAATTGAGAATATTATTCTATGAAAATCTATGAGTATAATAAACTGACGGAAAAAGAAATATCATTACTCCTAAAAAGACCTGCTATTGATCTGGATAGTACATTTAAAATCGTACAACCGATATTAAAAGAGATTAAAGAACAGGGATTAAAAAAAGTTTATGAATATGCGGAAAAGTTTGACGGCTTAATTGATAATAATATTCGTGTAACTAGTGAGGAGTTCGATGATTCGTCTCGTCAATTGAAGCAGGAAAAAAAAGACGCTATAAACGCTGCTGCCGAGAATATAAAACGATTTCATGAAAAACAATTTCCAAAGAATTATTCTATTGAGACACAACCGGGTGTAAACTGCAGTCGTGAATTCAGGGCTATAGAAAACGTTGGATTGTATATTCCCGGAGGTACAGCGGTATTACCCTCCACAGTTTTGATGTTAGGCATACCAGCTAACCTTGCCGGTTGTTTAAGGATAATAGCCTGCAGCCCTGTAAAAGAAAAAATTGATCCGGCTGTTTTATACGCAGCACGCGTGGCAGGTATAGACGAATTTTATAAAGTCGGCGGCGCCCAGGCGATCGCGATGATGGCATATGGAAATGAAGCAATATCCAAAGTTGATAAAATTTTTGGCCCTGGTAATCAATTTGTTACAGCGGCAAAAATATTAGTTAACTCCGATCCGGATGGTTGTTTGGTTGATATGCCCGCCGGTCCAAGCGAAGTTCTAATAATTGCTGATAAGTATGCTGATGCATCCTTTATAGCTGCGGACTTGTTGTCGCAAGCGGAACATGGGAAAGACAGCCAGGTTATTCTGTTGGCGGACGACAAAAAATTAATTGATGATGTGCTAAAAGAAATTGATGTTCAGAAGGAATATTTGCCGCGAAAAGAATATGTTGAGCAATGCCTCAATTGCAGCTATGCTTTACTTATAAATTCTATAAGTGATGGGATTATCTTTTCCAATAAATATGCACCCGAACATTTGATACTTAACGTGGATCAGGCAGAATCATATGTTGATAAAATAATTAATGCCGGCTCAGTTTTTATTGGAGCTTATTCACCCGAGAGCGCGGGAGATTATGCTTCGGGAACAAACCATTCATTACCCACCTACGGTTATGCTAAATCGATTGGAGGTGTTTCAGTTGAAATGTTTATGAAAGCGATCACTTTTCAGAACCTTACAAAAAGCGGACTTGAAAAAATTTCTCAAACTGTTATTCAGTTAGCTGAAACGGAAAAATTATTAGCACATGCAAATGCAATTAGATTGAGATTAAAATGAAAGATATAAAAAGTTTAGTTAGAAATAATATAAAAAAGTTGAAACCTTATACTTCCGCCCGAGATAGTTATCAATCGGGGATTCTGCTGGATGCAAATGAAAATAGTATGGGTTCCGTAATTGAAAATAACAGTAATCTGAATCGTTATCCGGATCCATCTCAAAAATTATTACGCGCGGAACTTGGCAAATTGATTTCAATAAGTCCTGGAAAACTATTTTTTGGTGTTGGTTCCGATGAAATAATAGATTTACTCGTACGAATATTTTGTACACCTGGAGTTGACAATGTTGTTATTCCAGAACCGACATATGGTATGTATAAAGTGGCTTGTGATATTAACGATGTAGCTACCAGAGAAATCGCTCTGGATGAAGATTTCCAAATAGATGTTAAATCAACTTTTGAAGTGATTGATGAAAATTCTAAGATGATATTTTTATGTTCTCCCAATAATCCTACAGGCAATTTACTAAGAATACAGGACGTAGAGGAACTTTGCGGGAGATTTAATGGAATTGTAGTCGTTGATGAAGCGTACATAGATTTTGACGAAGACTATAGTATGTTGCGATTAACTGATACATATAATAACGTCGTAATAACAAGAACGTTTTCTAAAGCCTGGGGCCTCGCTGGAGCGAGATGTGGATACTGTATTGCTAATGAGGAGGTAACAGAATATTTATTTAAAATAAAGGCTCCATATAATCTTAATAAACTCACTTCCGATATTATTCTTAAAGCTATTATGAATTATAGTAGAAGAAAACAATTTGTAGATGAGCTTAATAAAGAAAGAAAGCGTATCTCGCATGAATTAAATAAAATGGATTCGATCGAAAAAGTTTTTTCTTCCAATGCAAATTTTGTACTTTTTAAATGTTCAAATGCACGTATGGTTTATCAAAAATTGGCATCAAAAGGAGTAATAATTCGTGATAGAAGCAATCAATTGAATCTTCAAGATTGTCTGCGCGTTTCTGTGGGGACGGAAAGTGAGAACAATTTATTCTTAAAAAGTCTGCGGGAAATAATATGAATTGTGTGGTGATTGATTCGCAATTATTTAATCCGAATATAAATGAAAGCGGCGGAATAGTAACCGCATTAAAATCTATAATGAACGCCGGTTACGTCATAATTGTGCACGAGTATGAGAAAAAGGTTTCGGATCAGATAAAAAAAATAATTTCGGGCGAAGAATTAAATCCTCTGGAAAATATTCCAGCCGATGCTAAAATAATATTCGAGTTGACAACGAATAAGTTAGATAAACCTGAAACCATTTATATAAATTCTGCCGGTGTGTACAAAAATATTGGTTCTGCCGTTGAACTAATAATGAAACAAGAAAGAATAGTAAGTAGGAAAAGAAAAACAAAAGAAACGTTAATTGAGGTCGATTTAAATTTGGATGGGCTCGGAAAGTCTGAAATTAAAACGGGTCTTGGATTTTTTGATCATATGCTCGAACAAATTGCACGACACGGTAATGTTGATTTGAAAATTAATGTTAAAGGGGATCTTCATGTTGACGAGCACCATACTATAGAAGACACAGGCATTGCTATTGGAGAAGCGGTATTAGAAGCTCTGGGAGATAAAAGCGGTATTAAACGTTATGGATATTTTCTTCCTATGGATGATACCATAGCTAAGTTCGCTATGGATATTGGAGGCAGGCAATATTTGAATTTTAAGTGTAAATTTGAACGTGAAAAAGTAGGTGATTTTCCCACTGAGTTAACCGAAGAATTCTTCAAAGGAGTCGCCCAGGGTTTGAAAGCCAATATATTTATTAGAGCCAAAGGTAAAAACGATCATCATAAAATTGAAGCTATATTTAAAGCTTTTGCAAAGTCTCTGAATGAAGCTTGCAGAATAGATTACAGAACAAAGGGCAATGTACCTTCAACAAAGGGGATAATATGATTGCATTAATTGATTACGGCGCCGGCAACACCGCTTCTGTAGCCAATGTGCTAAAAGATTTGAATACAGATTATGTAATAACACAAAAGGAATCAGAAATTTGTAAATCAGATAAAATTATTTTTCCTGGTGTAGGCGAGGCCTCTTACGCAATAAAAAAATTAAATCTTTACAATTTAATTAATCTTCTTCGTGTAATTAAAAAACCTTTCCTTGGTATATGTTTGGGGATGCAGCTAATGTGCGAACGGTCTGAGGAAGGTAATGTAAACTGTTTGGGTGTTTTTCCCACTTACTGTAAAAAGTTCGAAGGAGATGATATAAAAATACCACATATGGGATGGAATAAAGTTGAGTTCTCGGAGGGAAGTAAACTGTTTGACGGAATTCCGAATGGTCAACATTTTTATTTTGCGCATTCGTATTATGTTCCTGTAAACGTCAACACAAGCTCTATTTGTAATCATGGCGTCGATTTTACGGCTTCCATGCAAAAGGATAATTATTATGGAGTTCAATTTCATCCTGAAAAATCAGGCGAATATGGCATAAATATCATAAGGAATTTTTTAGAAAAATGTTAATAATCCCGGCGATAGATATTATAAATAATTCTGTTGTTAGACTTGCAAAAGGCAAGTATGACAATATAACCGATTATAAAGAATCACCATTTGATCGGGCGTTGATTTTTGCCGAACATAATTTCGAGTGGATACATATAATAGATCTGATGGGTTCGAAAGAAGGCAGTATAAATATTGACGAAATTATTACTAAAATTAAAAAAAGAACAAAACTTAAAATTGAGTTCGGCGGGGGAATACGAAGCAGCGAAGATGTTCTGAATGTTATTGATTACGGGGTTGATAAAGTAATAATTGGATCGTTATCAATAAATAACAAAAAGGAATTTGAGAAGGCGGTAGCTAAAACGGGGCCAAACAAAATTATAATAGCAGCTGATGTATTACATGAAAACATTCAGGTTAAAGGATGGACTGAGAATTCCGGAATTAAACTTAACGATCACATTAAATATTGTTTTGAATTAGGAATCACTAATTTTTTAATAACAGATATCGATAAAGACGGATTATTAGAAGGTCCCAATACTTCGCTTTATGAAAAATACATTTCAACATTTCCGCAAATTAACATAATTGCTTCCGGAGGTGTTAGTTCATTAAAAGATTTGAATAATTTAAATGAAATAAATTGTTACGCCGCCGTAGTTGGACGAGCAATTTATGAAAATAAAATTGATTTGAAGGAGCTCGCCCGGTTTGGTAACTAAAAGAATTATTCCCTGTCTTGATATTAAAGAAGGCCGTGTAGTTAAAGGCACAAATTTTATCAACTTGCGTGATGCCGGATCCGCCGTGGAGCTTGCAGAAAGGTATTATAATGAGGGCGCGGACGAATTAGTTTTTTTAGATATTACTGCTTCTGAAGAAAAACGAAAAACATTGCTGCAACTTGTAGTTGAAGTTGCAGCGGTTATTCGAATTCCTTTTACTGTAGGAGGGGGTATTTCTGAGTTGAATGATATCGACAAATTATTAAAAGCTGGTTCGGATAAGGTTTCGCTAAATACATCAATCGTTAATCACCCCGAATTGATTTCCAGTGCTGCAAAACAATTTGGTAGCCAGGCGATTGTAGCAGCCGTTGATATTAAAAAAGTTGAAAACACACATAAAGTTTTCGTAAAAGGTGGTAAAGTTGAAACGAAAAAAAATGGAATGCTATGGTGTAAGGAATGCGCGGAAAGAGGCGCCGGTGAAATTCTTCTAACTTCAATGGACCACGATGGAACAAAAGATGGCTACAATAATGATTTTCTGAAAAAGTTATGTGAAAAAGTTAATATTCCTGTTATTGCCTCAGGAGGTGCCGGTAATAAAAAACATTTTGCCGATACTTTTATAAACACCAATGTTGACGCATGTTTGGCCGCCAGTCTGTTCCATTACAATGAACTTAGCATTGGTGAATTAAAAAAATATCTTTACAACAAAAATATTAATGTGAGAATATGATAGATAAAAAAGAATTGGATTTTTCGAAAATTAATGGACTTATCCCGGCAATTATTATAGATAATACTACAAGACAAGTATTAATGCTTGGTTTTATGAATGAAGAATCATACGATAAAACTATTGAAACAAAACTTGTAACATTTTATAGCCGCAGCAGAAAATGTTTATGGATTAAAGGTGAAACGTCCGGTAGCTATCTTAATCTTATCGATATTAAAGCCGATTGTGATAAAGATACCATCCTTATTTACGTAAATCCTACAGGACCTACATGTCATACTGGAGAGTATTCATGTTTCGATATACCTAAGAGTAACCCCCAATTTCTTGATGAACTGTTCGATATTATCGAAGACAGAAAAAATAAACTTCCTGAAAATTCTTACACAACTAAATTGTTTCAAAAGGGCACCAATCGCATCATTCAAAAAGTCGGTGAAGAAGCGATAGAAACTGTTATTGCTGCTAAAAACCGGGACCGAGTGGAAATAATTAATGAAGTCTCGGATCTTGTATATCACATTTTTGTTATGCTTGCTGAACAAAATATTAAGTTCAATGAAATTGTACAGAATTTGGAGCAAAGGCACAGATAAACTATCAGCATGCCGAACTTAATTCTTTGATCAATTTAATTGTATTTGAAAATTGATTATCGTCTTCGCTTAAACTTTTTACTACGGCGCTGCCTACAATAACACCGTCGCAGTAAGGTGAGAACCTTTTCACATCTTCGTAATTTTTTATTCCAAAACCGATCAGCATTTTATTATTTGTAAGATTCGAATAAGTACGCTCTAAATTAATGAGTACTTTTTCATCAAATTTTGTGCGAATGCCTGTTGTTCCTACAACACTAACACAATAAACAAAACCACTGCTTAATTTATCGATTTGTTTTATTCGGATTTCAGAAGATGTTGGCGTAGTCAATAAAATTATATCCAATCCATTAAAACGTGAATCAAAAAAATCAGAATACTCCTCCAGTGGGATATCGGGAATAATCAGTCCATCAACTCCGGAGGAGCGGGCAAGAATAGTAAAATTATCAATTCCAAATTTGTAAATTGGATTTGCAGAGCTCATTAAAAGAACCGGTATCGATGAAAACTTTTTAATCTCTTCAATAAAATTTAAGGTATCAGTTAATGTAATATTCTGTTTCAGGGACTCAACATATGAACTTTGAATCACAGGACCATCTGCTAACGAGTCTGCGAACGGTACTCCTATTTCAAGCATGTCTGCACCGTTTTCAATTATTGCTCGCGCAGTTTCTAAAAAATTCTTCTTATTAGGGTAACCCGCTGTTAGAAAAATCGATAATACTTTTTTCCCGGTACCGTTAACTTTTTCAATTTGTTTTTTGATCGTACTCATAAAATTTTATCACCAAGTTTTTCAATAATTGTATTTAAATCTTTATCTCCTCGTCCGCTTACATTTACAATAACAATTTCGTCTTTATTTGTAGTTGGCATTAACTTATCAAGATAAGCAAACGCGTGTGCGGTTTCAAGAGCCGGTAAAATTCCTTCGTATTGTGACACTTTTAATGTTGCCATCAATGCCTCCTCATCAGTGACCGAGTAATACTCCGCTCTTTTAATATCTTTTAATAAGCTATGCTCGGGTCCTACACCAGGGTAATCAAGTCCGGCTGATATTGAATGAACTTCGGAAATCAAACCGTTGTCATCGTGCAGGAGGTAAGTTTTCATCCCTTGAAATATTCCGGTTGAACCGAGTGTTAAGGTTGCACAGTGTTTATCGGTATCTAAACCATAACCGGCTGCTTCAATTCCAATAAGTTTTACATAATCGTCACTTACAAAAGGATAAAAAATTCCAATAGCATTTGAACCGCCGCCAACGCAGGCAACAATGTAATCGGGAAGTTTATTCTCTTTTTCAAGTATTTGTTGACGCGTTTCTGTGCCGATAACGGATTGAAAATCACGGACAATCATCGGGTAGGGATGAGGGCCGACAACAGATCCAATAATGTAGTGAGTATCTCTTACATTTGTAACCCAGTCGCGTATAGCTTCGTTTGTTGCGTCTTTAAGAGTTTTGCTTCCGGAATTAACAGATATAACTTTAGCGCCCAGCATCTTCATCCTAAAAACATTTAGTTTTTGTCTTTCAACATCAACTTCACCCATATATACAATACATTCTAAACCAAATTTCGCACAAACCGTAGCAGTCGCCACACCATGCTGCCCTGCTCCGGTTTCGGCGATTATTCTTTTTTTCCCTAAGCGGTTAGCGAGTAAAATTTGACCCAGCGCATTATTTAATTTATGCGCCCCTGTATGACAAAGGTCTTCACGTTTCAAATAAATTTTCCCTTTGCCATAATGTTCAGTCAATCGGTTCGCAAATGTTAGGGGAGTAGTCCTGCCGTTGTAATTCTTTTGTAAATCTGCTAACTCAGCCAAAAATTCCGGGTCGTTTTTAACTTTATTATAGACATTCTCCAATTCATAAAGAGCGGTCATTAAAGTTTCAGGTACATAACGACCGCCGAAAATACCATACTTACCATTTGAATTTGGAAAATTATATTTCACTTTCTTATTGTTCATAATTTAATTTCTCTCCCTACAACTGGTGCAAGTTCTTTCAGTTTATTTAGCAATAATTTGAATTGTTCCGGAGTAAGAGATTGATAGCCGTCGGATAACGCCTCTGAAGGTTTATGGTGTACTTCTAGTATAAGTCCGTCTGCACCTGCGGCAATGGAAGCCATCGCCATGGCTGGTACCTTATCCCAAATTCCAACTCCATGTGAAGGATCTACTATGATCGGCAAATGCGAATTTTTTTTGATTACAGGAACAGCATTTAAATCCAATGTATTGCGCGTGGAAGTTTCAAATGTTCTTATTCCGCGTTCGCATAAAATAACGTTATAATTATTTTGAGCTAGTATATATTCTGCGCTAAGTAAAAGGTCTTCAACTGTTGCGGACATACCACGTTTAAGTAATATTGGTTTTTGGTATTGTCCGGCTTCCACAATTAAAGAATAATTTTGCATATTGCGGGCGCCAATCTGTAAAATGTCAGCTACTTCCGCTACAGCAGGCAGTGAAACCGAATTTAGCACTTCAGTAACAATTTTAAGCCCAAATACTTTTTTTACTTCATCAAGATATTCCAGCCCTTTTTCTTTTAATCCCTGGAAAGCATAGGGGCTGCTTCTTGGCTTGTAAGCGCCTGCTCTCAAATATTTAATTCCAAGTTCTTTCAAAATACCGGCGATTTCAAAAATTTGATCGCGGCTTTCAACCGAGCATGGACCCGCGCATATAAATAATTCCTTACCGCCGATAACATTTTCACCCACATTTATCAATGTATCATCAAATTTCATTTGGCGGCTCACAAGTTTATATTTTTTTGTTATCCTTACAACTTCTTGAACGGAAGGCATGAGGTTAAAATCTTCCTCATTTAATGTATCCGTCGGGCCAGTTATTCCGATTGCCAATTTACTGACACCAGGAATTTCATGAGGAGTACATCCCAGTTTTTCAATTTTATTTATAATGTTGTCTACATCTAATCTTGGCGTTTCTAAACCCAATACTATTAACATTAGCAGTACCTCAGCTTATTAAATTGCGATAAAAATGATATCAATTTTTCGTGATTTTTAATTCCGGGCGAATCTTCTATTGAAGATGAAATATCGATAGCGTATGGTTTAATTTTAGAAAATATTTCATCCAAATTATTACTTCCTATTCCGCCGGCAAGTATTATATTTTTTTTCAGTTTCTCAGGTATTGATGACCAATTAAAAGATTTTCCTGTTCCTCCATAATCTGCATCATCAAACGCGTCTAATAAAAAGGAGCAGTTATTGAATTTTTTTAATAAACTAAAATCAAATTCATTCTTTACTCGAAATGCTTTTATTACAGGTAAAATAGTTTTATCAATATATTTTTGTGATTCTTCTCCGTGAAGCTGTATGGCGTTTAATTTTACAGAACTGCTAATTTCATTCACTAACTTTAAATCCTCATCCACAAAAACTCCAACTTTCACTAAAAAAGCCGGAAGTTTATTTATAATAATTTTTGCTTCGGAAGGGGATATATATCTTTTGCTGCCACTATAGAAAATGAATCCGATCGCATCAGCACCATATTCTGCGGCCAAAAGAGCATCCTCCAACTTTGTTATTCCGCATATTTTAATTTTCATTACGGCACCATTCTTTCATTTGCTTTACGGAATCCTCAATACTAGTTGATTTCATAAAATGTTCTCCTACCAATACCGCCTTTGTATTTGCCTGTTTTATTAATTCGATATCTTCCCTTTTTGTAATTCCGGATTCAGAAATCAGTATAGTTTCAGATGGGATCAACGCACTCAAATTAATCGTAGAATTTAAATCCACTATGAAGGAGTCTAAATTTCGGTTATTTATTCCAATAATTTTATTTAATGAAAAATCAATTTTGTCAATTTGGTCTGAGGAGTGTAATTCCAACAGTACTTCTAAATCATTTTCAAAGGCCGCTTCAGTTAATTCTTTTATTTGTTGCGATGATAAAGCTTCAGTAATTAATAGAATAATGTCGGCTCCGTTTGCTTTTGCCTCGTACACCTGATATTCATCTATAATAAAATCTTTTCGGAGTAATGGAACGGTTTTTATCATTGCAATATCATTCAAATAAGAGATGCTGCCTTGAAAAAAAGTTTTGTCCGTAAGAATTGATATTGCATTAACTTCATTGTTAAGATATATGTCGGCAATTTTAAGGTGATTAAAATCTGTTCGAATAATTCCTTTTGATGGGCTCGCTTTTTTAATTTCGGCGATTATTGCTATCTCGGCCAGGTTATTCAATTTTGTATAAAAGGGAATTCGATCTTTTAAAAAAAATTCATTATCCGAAAAACGCGTTAGAGAATAATTTCGGCGTAAATATTTCACCTCTTCTTTTTTTACCTCAATTATGTCATTAAGGATATTCATGATACTTTTTCTCCGAAAGAAATTAATTCATCGAGCTTTCGCAAAGCTTTTCCAGAAGATATCGATTCTTCCGCAGCTGTTAAACAATCCTTTAAATTATCATAAACTCCAGCTACTTTTAAAGCTAATGCGGCATTTGCAGCTACAACATAATAAGGTGGAGTTTTTTCATTTTTTGCAAAAATATTTAGAATAATTTTCGCGTTCTCTAAAGCTGAGTTTCCTCTAATTTGTGCTAGTTCCAGTTTTGGGTAATTAAACGATTCGTGTGTTAATTTATATATATAAGTTGAGTTGTCTTGCATATTTTCAATTACACTTGTTGAATGTGTTAAACTTATTTCATCAAAAGAATTATTAGTGCACAGAAAACAGACTCTATTCATATCTAATAACTTAACGGCCTCAGACATTAGTTTCGATGTTGACTCGTCGTATGTTCCAATAAGTTGTCGTTTAACTCCTGCAGGATTTGTTAATGGTCCCAGAATATTAAATATCGATCTTATCTCAAGTTCCTTTCTAATGGGAGCTACATGTTTCATAGCGGGGTGATATATTGGAGCGAATAGAAATGCTATTCCTATATCGTTCAAAGCTTTCTCAGAATCTTCGGGGGACAAATGTACATTAACCCCTAATTCGTGTAATACATCGGAGCTGCCGCTTTTGCTTGAAATTGACCTGTTACCATGTTTGGCCACTTTAACTCCCGCTCCGGCGGCCACAAATGCTACCGCAGTCGATATGTTAAATGAACCGGAACCATCCCCACCCGTTCCGCAAACATCAATCGTTTTTTCATCGTCACAATTAATTTTAATTACATTTTCTCTCATCGCTTTAACAAAACCTGCAACTTCTTCCGGATTTTCACCTTTCATCCGTAGTGCTGTTAATAAAGACGCTATTTGAGAATTATTTTGCGCACCACTCATTATAGAATACATGATGTTATAAGCTTCATCAAAAGTAAGATGATTGCCGGATATTATTTTTTCGAGATATTCTTTCATAATTTTATCCAATTATTAATTAGGTTTACACCCTCAGGTGTCAAAATGGATTCAGGGTGAAACTGAATTCCTTCAATTGGGTAAGATTTATGTCTTACTCCCATTATTACATCTTCATTAGTAACAGATGTGATTTCTAAATCCTCAGGTAAACTGTTTCCATCGATTATTAATGAATGATAACGACCAGCTTCAAAATTCTGTGGGATTGATTTGAAAATTGTTTTATTATCGTGCGCCACTAAAGATGTTTTTCCATGCATTAAAGTTGGCGCGTTGATTATCTTAGCGCCGAAAGAAATACCAATACCCTGATGGCCCAAACACACACCTAGCACAGGTTTATTTTTTCCTAAAACTTTAATTACATCCAACGAAATTTTGGATTCTTCAGGTCTGCCAGGTCCAGGAGAAACTACAATTTTATCGGGGGACAAGTAGTCTATTTCATCCAGTGTTATTTTGTCATTTCTCCTGACAATTATCTGGTTTGTAAACTTGCCTATTAGCTGGACTAAATTAAAAGTGAACGAATCATAATTATCAATCATTAGTATTTTCATCAATAACCTCAGCGTATTTTAATGCACTCAGTAAAACTGCGGATTTATTATTAATTTCTTTTAGTTCAAGTTTCGGATCGCTATCGGCAACTATTCCAGCGCCGGCCTGCCAATAAACCGTGTTGTCTTTAGCGAACAAAGTTCTAATGGCAATACACATATCCAGATTCCCACTAAAATTAATATACCCTACAGCACCGGCGTAAACACCACGTTTTAATTTTTCATATTGGTTAATTAATTGGATGGCTCTTATCTTTGGTGCGCCTGAAACAGTGCCGGCCGGAAAACTTGCCGTTAATGCGTCAACACAGTTTTTATCCTCCCGCAGTATACCTTCCACTCTTGACACAATGTGCATAACATGGGAAAAACGATGGATGCTCATTTTTTCCGTTAATCTAACTGTGTCGTAGTTACATACTCTGCCCAAATCGTTTCTGGCAAGATCAACAAGCATTTGATGTTCCGCAATTTCCTTAGTATCATTTAATAAATTTTCTTCAAGACTTTTATCTTCATCCGGTGTTTTTCCTCTTTTCCTTGTGCCGGCAATTGGAAGTATAGTAGCATTTTTTTCTTTCACTTTTACTAAATCTTCTGGTGATGTGCCAATAATTGTAAGTTCATTTCCAAATTCCATAAAGTACATATATGGCGAAGGATTAATTATTCTAAGGGCTCTATAGATATTTAGCGGATCACCATTGTAACCACTTTTAAATCTTTTGGATAATACCAACTGAAATACATCGCCATCATAAATATTTTTTTTGCTTTTTTTTACATTTTCAAAAAACTCTTCCGGCTGCCATTGATCAATATTTTTATCGGTTAGTTCAAAATCGGATTTATATTCAATTGGTTTTGCTAAAGTATTCTTTAATATAGTTATCTCTTTTTTTGCAGCCGAATAAGCTGATTCAGGTGAATCATGCTCATCCAGATGCGCATTATGGATAATAATTAATTGATGTTTATAATGATCAAACGCAATTACTGAGTTAAACAGACCGAAAATAGAATCTGGATTATGTACTTCATCGTGACCGTCAAAGTTGATAACACTTTCGATTAATGATACATTTTCAAATCCAAGATAGCCAACTATTCCTCCAGTAAAATCAGGTAGATCCTCAATAACCGGATGATTATAAGATTCGACTTGATGTTTAAGATATGCAAAAATATTTTGATCAATTATTTTTGTAGATCCATTCTTATTAATTTTTATTTTCATTCCATTATTCTGAATGATTTTTTTAGGATCTCTGCCTATAAAGGAGTATCTGGCTAAACGACCAATGCCTTCAACAGATTCTAGTAAAAAACTGTATCCACCAATGGACCTAAGTTTAAGATAAGCAAGAACCGGCGTCAAAAGATCGCCAGTAATTTTTTCATAAACAGGAATTATTTTATAATTCTTAGCGTAATTCTCAAACTCATTAAATTTCATAGTATGCCTCTAAATAACAAAAAAACCCCTCACAGTGATCTGAGAGGGGTTTAAAAATAAAAAACTCTATATTCACTGATCCTAAGCTAGCATATACTCCACCACCAAGCCCAAAAGGACCAGCCATTATTTACAATATTTATTTTTTCAATTTTCATAACTGGTTGCAAAGATAAATAAATAATTACTTTTAAGTCAAGCGATTATTTCCTTTAATTTGTTCTGATTAAATATTATTGAACCAATTATTTATCTGTTTTGAAATATTTTCCATTTTTGAAATATGATAAAATTCATTGGTTTTAGAAGAGTAATGATAATCTTTTTCCCAATCTTTAATGTTCTTTATAGTTTCTCCAATTGAATTAATAATAAAAATTAATTCTTCGTCTGTCATAGTAGGATGTAATGATAAACGGACCCATCCGGGTTTCTCCGATAAATCTCCCTCATTTATTTTTTGTGTTATTCGTTTGGAACGAGTCGGGTCAACATGAAGTAAATAGTGCCCATATGTTCCTGCGCATGAACATCCACCGCGCACTTGGATTCCAAATCGATCGTTGAGAATCTTAACCAATAGATTATAATGAATATTTTCGACATAAAGCGAAAGCACACCAATCCTTTCATGTTCCTCGGTTGCTAAAAGATGCACTTCCGGAATTTTATTGAATAATTCAAACGCAATTTTTAATAATTCCTCTTCTCGTTTTAATATATTCTCAACACCCATTTCCTCTTTTAATCGAATACACAAAGCGGTTTTAATTGTTTGTAAAAAGCCCGGAGTTCCGCCGTCCTCACGCGCCTCAATGCCTGGGATATACATATGTTCACCCCAGGGATTAGTCCATTCAACGGTTCCGCCGCCAGGATGATCTGGTACTGCACGTTTGTATAATTTTTTATCGAAGATTAATACGCCCGATGTTCCGGGACCGCCAAGGAATTTATGGGGAGAAAAAAATATTGCGTCTAACTGTGCACCGGCTTCTTTTGGGTGCATGTCAATATTCATGTACGGAGCGCCCGCGGCAAAATCTACGAAACATAACCCGTTATATAGATGCATTAATTTTGCCATCTCACTAATGGGAGGTTGAATTCCTGTTACGTTAGAACATGCAGTAAAAGATCCGATTTTAACCGGCCTGTTCTTATATAATTTAAGTGCGTTCTCTAACTGAGTCAGATCAATTAAACCTTTTTCGTCGGGCTCCAAAATTACAGTGTCTGCTATTGTTTCCAGCCAACTTGTATGATTTGAGTGGTGCTCCATATGAGTGATAAAAACAACTGGTTTGTTTTCCCGCGGTATATTAGTAAAAGGTTTTAATTGTTCCGGCAACTTCAGACCTAATAATCGTTGTAATTTATTTATTACAGTGGTCATGCCAGAACCGGCAGTGATTATTACGTCATCAGGTCCGGCATTTACATGTTTCTTTATAATTTTCTGTGCTTCATGGTAAGCACATGTCATAAGTGTACCGGTTACACTCGATTCCGAATGTGTATTCCCAACATACGGGGCAATTTCTTCTTTCAATCTATTTTCAATTGTTGAATACATACGCCCGCTTGCAACCCAATCGGCATAAACAATTGTTTTAATACCATATGGAGATTCAAATGTGGCTTGAATTCCAATAATATTTTTCTTGAATTGATTAAAGTGATTTTCTAATTGAGTCATGTTCCATTAATAAAATATTTTTAATAAAACAAAATATACTAAAAAGGGCCGCAAAGGCATAAAAAGAGAGGATTATTCTTTGATATATAAAACAAATTTAATGAAACAATATAAAAGATAGAACGTCTTAAATTAAGATGCGATGATTGTGTTATCCTTCCAAAATTCCAAGAAGGAATCATTTGATAATTTATTAAAGGAGCATTTATGAATAACATTTTTAGAAAAGTAATTTTTCAAGCAGCAATTATTCTACTATTTTCATTTGCTATAGAGGCACAACAATTACTTACTCCACGAGTTAGTCCACAGAGTGAAGTAATGCAACAGATTGGTATGAGTAAAATAATAATTAACTATTCTCGACCGGCTGTTAACGGCAGGGAGATTTGGGGAAAACTAGTTCCATATGGACTTCAGGTATCCCAATTTGGTAATGGAAATCCATCACCCTGGCGAGCCGGCGCCAACGAAAATACTACAATCTCATTTTCGGATGACGTAAAAATTAATGGGGTATCATTAAAAGCGGGTACTTATGGGCTCCACTTAATAGTAAACGAAAATGAGGATTGGGAATTTATTTTTAGTAATGACAGTAAAGCTTGGGGCAATTTTTTTTATAATGAAAAAAATGATGCCCTTCGAGTTAAAGTTAAACCAATACCCACCGAATTTACTGAGTGGCTTCAATATTCATTTGATGATATAACTCCAAATAGTGTGAAAACAAATTTGATGTGGGATAAAATTAAAGTGGGATTCACCTGCGAATTTGATGCAATTAACATAGCACTAAAATCAATACGTGAACAACTTACAGGGTTACCGGGGTTCAACTGGCAGCCCTGGAACCAGGCGGCTTTTTACTGTTTACAGAATAATGTAAATCTAGCAGAAGGTGAAACATGGATTAGAAAATCAATTGCTTTGAATGAGAACGCTGGAAACCTTAATTTATTGGGCTATTTGTTGATGAGTCAAAAAAAGAATGATGAAGCACTTTCTATTTTTAAAAATAATGTGGAAAAATATCCCGACAACTGGAATGTATATGATAGTTTAGGAGAAGCTTATAATAATTTCGGAAATAAAAATGAGTCAATTAAATATTATAAACTCGCCCTCGATATTGCACCGGAAAACCAGAAACAGAGGATAGAGGATATACTAAAGTCGATTAAATAAAATTGATAACCAGTATATAAAAAAAAGCCCGATTTTATGAATCGGGCTTAATAAATTGTATTGTTTTTATCCAAGATAGACTTGAAGATTTTTACTTCGGGAAGAATGTCGAAGTCTGTGCAGCGCTTTTTCTTTAATTTGTCTTACTCTCTCACGGGTTAAGTTTAAAAGTTCGCCAATTTCTTCCAAAGTAGCCGAATATTCGGTATTAATACCAAAATACAATCTAATTACTTCAGCTTCTCTTTCACTAAGTGTACTCAGTGATCTTTCAATATCCGATTTTAACGAATTTTTCATTAGAGAATTATCAGGTTCCGGTTGTTCATTATTAGAAAGAACATCCAAAAGGCTACTTTTGTCGTTATCGCTTTGGCTGAATGGAGCGTCTACGGAAACGTGTCTACCCGCAACTTTTAATGCATATGCTACATCTTCAGGTTCCATTTCGAGCTGTTTTGCTATCTCTTCAGTAGACGGTTTACGTTCAAACTCTTGTTCCAATTCAGAGGCGGCTTTCGAAATTTTTGTTAAAGCGCCAACTCTGTTCAATGGTAATCGCACCATTCTGGATTGATCAGCTATAGCTTGCATAATTGATTGTTTTATCCACCAAACAGCATAAGAAATAAATTTGAACCCACGGGTTTCATCGAATTTTTTAGCAGCTTTCATTAATCCAATGTTACCTTCATTTATCAAGTCACTTAAAGGTAATCCTTTATTTTGATATTGCTTAGCAACACTAACAACAAACCTTAAGTTGGCTTTCGTTAATCTGTCTAATGCTATTTGATCACCCTTTTTGATTCGGATAGCCAACGCAATTTCTTCTTCAGCTGTAATAAGGTCTTCTTTACCAATCTCTTGAAGATATTTGTCAAGACTCTGACTTTCGCGATTAGTAAATTGTTTGGTGATTTTCACTAGGCATCACTCCTTTTTAAGTTAAGAGCATTGAGCTAATAGGAATTAATTAAAAATATTTTATTAGTTATCAACCTGTTTTTTGAATAAATTGTTCCCAATTATCTAAAATATTTTTTATAATTGAGTCACAAAATAAAAACATAACATTCTGCAACATATAAAGATAGCCAACTTCCGGTCCGGAAGTCGGCTACATCAATAAATATTAGCCACAAAATATAATATAATTAATTCACAGATTCAACACCTAAAAGCACTCTTTCAATTGCGTCTTTTAGTGCATCTTTAGGGAGTGCGCCTTGCGCCATTTGAGGTTTATCTGATTTTGGGATAAAAAGAATTGATGGTATACTCCTTATTCCGAATACAGAAGCTAATTCCTGTTCAGCCTCAGTATCAACTTTATAAATATTTATTTTACCTTCGTACTCACTCGCCAAATCCTCTAATATTGGGGCAACCATTTTGCAAGGTCCGCACCAATCGGCGTAAAAATCAATTATAGCCGGAAGTTCACCGTTAAAATTCCATTCTTTATTTTTTTCGTAATCAAAAACTTTATTTAAAAAAGTTTGTTTTGTTAAATGTTCCAACATGCAAATCTCCAATTTTTTGTTGTCAATATGATGCTGGAATATTTATTTCGATTCAGGAATTTGATTATTTTTAAATAGTTATTTTACTTTATAAAACAGAAGATGTAAATTTTATAAAATATTTAAGAATTAAAGGTCATTTAAAAAGGGAATTAGAATGAATAGAAAAAATATTTTTTTTGTACCGGCTTTTCTCTTATTGTTATCAGTTATAATTACATCATGCAGCACTGTAGCCATAACTGGAAGAAAACAATTGAACATAATACCTGATGCAACCATGCTTTCAATGAGTTTTCAGCAGTATGATCAGTTTTTAAAGGAAAATAAAAAAAGTAACGACGCAACAAAAATACAAATGATTAACAGAGTTGGTAGTAATATTAAAGGCGCGGTTGAAAGATATTTTGCTGAAAATAAAATGAGTGATAGGTTAAATGGATTTAATTGGGAATTTAATCTTGTTGAATCTCCCGAAGTGAACGCCTGGTGTATGCCCGGTGGAAAAGTTGTTTTTTATACAGGAATTCTTCCAATTTGCAATGGCGAAGCCGGAGTTGCCGTTGTAATGGGACACGAGGTCGCTCACGCTATAGCGGAACACGGAAGTGAAAGAATGAGTCAGGGACTAATCACTGAATTTGGTGGTATGGCGTTGGATAAAGCTCTGGAAAATAAACCACAGCAAACCAGAACATTGTGGATGTCTGCATTTGGTTTAGGTGCTCAATTGGGAGTATTGCTTCCATTCAGCAGATTACACGAAAGTGAGGCTGATCATCTCGGTTTAATTTTTATGGCAATGGCAGGATACGACCCGAACAATGCAGTAGATTTTTGGCAGCGCATGTCACAACAAAAAGGTGGACAAGCTCCGCCTGAATTTTTGAGCACTCATCCATCTGATGCGACAAGAATTGCCGAAATAAGGAAATTATTACCATCAGCTCTTAAATATTATTCTAAATGATTTCTTAATTAACAATCCTGTCTAATTCTATTACGGCAGAAATTATAATTATAACTTGGGTGAAAAATGATTAAAAAAAGCTTGTCGTTTCTGGGGGCTATTATTCTATTGGTTGGTTGTTCATCTATCAAATATCAAAGCGACAGATCAGGTCTCGATGAACTAATCGGTAATATTAATAGTACTTTCGATAGTCCAAATTTTGAACACGCGCATTGGGGAGCTTTTATTAAATCCTTAGATACCGGTGAAATTTGGTATAGAAGAAATCAAAATAAAATGTTTATGCCTGCCTCAAATCAAAAAATACCAACAACAGCGGTTGCACTGTTAACATTAGGTCCTGATTTTAATTTTACTACAGATCTCTGCTATACGGGTGAAATTGTTGATTCTATTTTAATAGGAGATTTAGTTGTTATTGGTGACGGAGATCCAACTTTTTACACTAGGTTTTTTAAAGATTCTAAATCTATTTTTAATAGTTGGTGTGATACATTAAAATCTAAGGGTATAAAAGAAATTCATGGGAATATAATAGGGGATGACAACAAGTTCGATGACCAAGAATTAGGTGAGGGTTGGTCTCTTGATTATTTGGATGATTGGTACGCAGCCCCAATAGGCCCATTGCAATTAAATGAGAATTATATCGACTTGAAATTAATACCTTCGGAAGTGGGGGAAAAAGCTAAAATTAAAAAAGTATTGTCTACGGAATATGTTCAAATAAATAACGAATTGTATACAACCGACACAGGCAAAACACGTTACAATTTTAAACGACCATATGGAACTAATGAAATTACAATTGCTGGCGTTATCCGCAGAGATAGTGACACTCTAAGTATTTCCCCTTCAATATTTAATCCTACTAAATATTTTACTGCAGTTTTAAAAGAAACAATTATCGAGAACGGCATAAAAGTGATCGGGATTTATAGAGATTGTGATGATATAAAAGATTGGAATTTCGATGAAAATAATTCAGTACTTCTAACCTCTCATAAATCACCACCTTTAAAAGACATTATAAAAGTCTTGTTAAAGAAAAGTCAAAATCTATATGCTGAAACAATGGTAAGAGCATTAGGTTTTACTCAAAAAGGGGAGGGATCGTTCAAAAATGGCGCCGATGTAATATCTGATTCATTGCAATTTATTGGGATTCCAAAAAATTCCTACAATTACGCTGATGGCTCAGGTTTAACAAGGTACAATTTTATAAGCCCCGAAGAATTGGTTAAAATATTGGAATATATGTACAGGAATAAATATAAAAATATTTGGCTTGACGCTTTACCAATAGCTGGTGTTGACGGCACTTTAAGCAATAGAATGAAGAGAACGGCCGCTGAAGGGAACGTTCATGCGAAAACTGGAACAATTTCAAATGTTCGCGGGCTATCGGGATATGTAACAACAGCATCCGGTGAAAAAATCGTTTTTTCTTTTCTTGTAAACGGACATTTGTTATCTGCATCCGATACTGAAAAAATTACAGATAAAGTATTAGAAATGATAGCTGAATTCAGAAATTAATTGTATTGAGTTATTGAAAATAATTTGTTGACTATATATTTACTGCTTTGCAAAATCAGCCGGCAGAGTGAAAATGAAATAAAAATATATTCGATATATAGAATAATAGAAATAAAAACCCCCGATACCATATTCTAGTACCGGGGGTTTTTATTTAATTGCATCTCTTAAGTGTTATTTAACACCTTGAACTTCTAATTCAGCACGTCGGTTTTGTTTTCTTCCTTCTACAGTATCATTGCTAGCTGCTGGTTGGGTAAATCCAAAACCAGTTGTTTTGATTCGAGAAGCATCAATACCTTTTTTAACTAACCACGCCTTTGCGGCTTCAGCTCTGTCTACAGATAATTTCTGATTGTATTGACTTTCGCCTCTATTATCAGTATGTCCTTTAACTTCCAAATCAACATCTTTGTTTTTATCCAGGAATTCGAAAACTTTTACAAGTTTATCAACTTCTGATTTCTGAATCAACGATTTGTTGAAAGCAAAGAGCACCGGATCAAATTTTGGCATTTCCATTACAACAGGTTTTTCAACTTTTACGTCGTCAGCCGGGTTTAATGGATCTGTACCGCGTTTTACTTCCACGCCGTCATTTACAGAACCTTTATCAGTATCAGCGACAGTTGGATCAGTTTTGTATTTAGTAACTTCTTCACCATCATTAAGTCCGTCACCGTCTGTATCGGCTTTGTTTGGATCGGTTTTATGTGTATTTACTTCAACACCGTCGAACAAACCGTCACCGTCTGTATCAGCTTTATTAGGATCAGTTTTGTATTTTTTAACTTCATCAAAATCATTTAAGCCATCAGCGTCAGTATCAGCTTTATTAGGATTTGTGGAGTAAGTTTTTACTTCTTCATAATCTGTTAGTCCATCCCCATCGCTATCAGCTTTTAATGGATCGGTACTATATTTTTTAACTTCTTCACCGTCTTTAAGACCATCGCCGTCAGTATCCGCATTTCTAGGATCTGTGCCAATTTCTTCTTCTTCACAACGACCTAGTCCATCATTGTCCTTATCGGATTCGCAGCTTTCGGCGGCGTATGCAATTCCTAATCCAATATTATAGTATCTATCGTATTCGTGAAGAAAATCATTGTTAAGGTTGGTGGCTAAGCCATTAGTTCTATCTTCGTCAATCACATTAAAGCCGTAAGATAGATCCAATACCCAATTGGAACTAAGAGCTATCTCGGTTCCAATTCCTATCTCGCCTATGAATTCTAATTCGCCGTTTTTGAAACCTGCCGAGAGAGGAGGATTCAATGGAGCAGTCTCCAAATTCCAGTAGAGCACTCCCGCTCCTGCATAAATGTAAGGATTCCATGAACTAAAGTTGAAAGGAGCCACAAGTAATTTAAGGTCGACAGGGATGATGGACGTTTTATAATCGTTATCACCATAATCTTTTCCTTGAACCCAACCATATCCAACACCAGCGCCTAAATGAAGAGCGTCAGTTAATTGGTATCTTATAAATGGGCGGAACATCATAGATACTCCGTCTGGTGTAAATTCATTAGCAGGCATTAGGTAATTCCCTTGTACACCAATTTTATAACTATAATCACGTAATTGAGCTTCGTTATTTGTAGGGAAAGCTATTGTCCCAATTAGTAAAAACAAAAAGAATGTTGCTGTAAATATTTTTTTCATAGTGCCCTCATTTTATGGGAAGTTAATTTATTAGTAAAAATTATAATTCTACGGATAGTATGTCAACAAGATATTTCTATGAAATTTAATGCAAAATATTGTCTAATTCTACATTTAAATTCAAAGACAGTTAATTATTTACAAACTCAAATCAATTGTAAATTGACAATACAATCATATCGTTTTTACATTTTCCATTAAATAATACATTTTACTAAATTTGTATAACATTTTATATGACAAATAAACAATGAATTTAATTCAGATATCTACTACTGAAGAATTTCTAAAATTTTTGACAAATGGAACTTCGTCTGAAAAAATAATATTTAAACACAGTTATCGCTGCCCTGTTAGTTTATCGGCCAAACGCAATCTAATTATATGGTTAAATTCGATATTCGAAAAAGATAAACCACTAACAATTATAATTGATGTGATTAATGATAAAATGCTTAGCGAATATATTTCAAAGAAATATAAAATCGTTCACCAATCACCGCAAATAATTTGGTTAAACGAAAAGAATCTTGTTAAATGGCATGAGAGTCACTATCAAATTACCGAAGAAAAATTATCAAATCAGTTAAAAACAAATTACTAAAATCACCTAGGCTTAACATAATTATTCACTAAATAGTTCATATAACTTCCGATCCTTAAAAAAATGTTATTGTAACTCTGTTCAATTTTATTAATACTATCCAAAGATTCCGTTGTAGCATAATTATCTTTATAAAATTTTATAGAATTTAAAATATTCTCTTGTTGACGTATTTGGGTTATAAATTCTCTTATCTCGGAAATAGTATGCAATATGGTATCCTTAACAATAATATTTTGAACTGTGTCCAGGTCGTCATATAATTTTAAGATTTCGTTGTATCTTACTTTATTTTCTTCGTTAAGTAATGTGTTTTCAATAGCAATTGCGGTAGTGGCCGCCATGGCGCTCAAGAAAAGTTCGTCTTGTTCGGTAAAAATTCCCTCTTTTTTATTTAACACCTGAAAAGCACCAACCATTATTCCATTGAGGTTTTTCATCGGAACACAGATAAGATTATGGGTTATAAATCCACTTGTTTTATCGAATTCATTATTAAAATCGGGATGATTATACGGGTTGTCTGTTAAAATTGAGTATCCTTGTGAAACAACTTTTCCGGCAATTCCTTTTGAAAGAGGGAATCGGATTTCATGTAACTCCAGACTCGTGCCAACTCTGGACCATAGCTCATTCTTAGTTCTATCATAAATAAACAACGTAGCTCTTTCTGCATTAAGAGCATCAGTTGCCAGTCTTATGATAGTTTTTAACAACAAATTAAAATCTGTAATTGAATTAAGACTTTTTGACATTTCGTATAAAATGGAAAGACGTTTACTTTCTATCTCTAAACCTTTTCCATCCGTGTCAGGATTTAATTGTTGATTTCGAACTGTATTAATGGAATCCACTAATTTACCAACTGTAAAGGGCTTTGAGACATAATTGGAAATCTTATTGCCGAACACTGTGTTTCTCGTTTCTCCGAAAAATTCCGAAACAATTACGATTGGTGAACTATTATTCAAAGAATGGATTTGTTCGATAAAACTTACTTCAGAAAAAAGTGGCTGCTCTATTTCGTAAATAACCAAATCGTATGATTTGTTTGCAAGCATATTAAGACCAGATTCGTCTTTCCGAGCAAAGTGAAAAAAATAATCACCCTGCGCCAAATAAGAATTAAACTGATTTTTTAGTTCTTTGGATTCACTGAATAGAAGTATATCAAGTTTTTCAATCATTCATTGCTCCATATTTTCAATAAATTAATCTGAAATAATCTTAGTAATTAAAGAATTTTCTACAATTTCAAAGTAATGATTATTAATAAGAATTTTATCTTTCTCATTATTCCAAATTTCAGATCGAGGATGCTGTTTTTGTGCAAAATTATTTGATGTAGTAAATTTTGATTTATCAGATATTACGTAACATGGCTTTTCAAAATATTTACACGAAATTGCGATTAAGTTACTGCCAATTTTATTTAAAACTGAGCCGTCATTAAAAATTTTATCTGCCCCCAAAATGGCGCAATCTGCTTTTGGGGAATATTCGGCTATCATTGCTTCAGTTATCAAATTTACACCAATTCCATAATTAGATAATTTTTCCGCCATCAATCTTCCCTCCATAACAGGCCTGGATTCGCAAACTGTAACGTTTATTTGATTGTTTTTATCGAATAAGTATTTCAATAACAATTCGATTGTGCAACTGTTAGAGATGGTTAAAAATGATCTATAATTTTTTAATTCGAATTGAGCATTTAGAAAAATATTTTCATACTTACTATATTTTGTGAACTCATAATTTTTAAGAAATTCAGTGAATTCATTAAAACTATTTTCTCTTAAGATGTTTTTGAGTTGTTCTATATAATTTTGAACGTTATTGAATGACTCTGCACGTTCTTGTATTAGGTCAAGTAATTTAATAGGAGGTAAAGATTCTTTAAAATTAAAAATTAACCAATCATTAATTTTATCCAAGACATAAGTACTTCCAGAAAAATTATCGGATAAAATATGCTCTAATTCGGCATCGATTATTTTAACCATTTCAGGGAAACTATTTATTGAATTTAAAACCCTTTAGTGGTTCACGAAGCGTTAATACCGGGCAGGGCGCTTTTCTAACCACTTTTTCGGCTGTGCTGCCAAAAAGTAAATGTTCAACTCCTGTATGTCCGTGGGTTGCAATAATTATAAGATCTGCGTCAATTTCAGACGCGGTCTCTATTATCTCAACAAATGGTTTTCCGGATTTAATTATTACTTCCACTGCAATCGAGTTGTCTATTTCGTTATTTGCAAGAGTATTTAACTCTTCCTGAGCTCTCTTTGTCATATCAATATCAGCAGCTGGAATGGCTATTTGACCCATGCTAAAATCAGCCGGATATATCATTGGTTCAATAACATAAATCAAATACATTTTTGCTGAAATACTTTTAGCAAAATTTACCGAGTACCTTAAAGCATTTTTTGAATAGTCGGAAAAATCTATTGGTACTAATATTTTTTTTATATTATCCATTTTGTTCCTCCTCTATGCTTTTAATTGATTTACTATAAAGTGATAGATACTCTTCATCCAATATTCTTAAACGTGTGGCAATTATCTGTGAAAGTCCACGTAGTATTTGATTCCCTTTTTTCGGATATTTTTCTATAAATCTATCTAGATCCGGCTTAAAAATAACAGCTACATTCGTGTCTGTTACTGCAATTGCGGAAGCTGATCTAATATCATTGTCTAACAAAGCTAACTCACCGAAAAAATCACCTCTTGAGCAACGAGTCAACTCAACCTCATTTCCATCATCGTTAGACTTAATTATTTTAATTTCACCATTACGTATGATATAAAGGGCAATTCCAGGATCGTTTTGGTAGAATACATATTCTCCAGCTGTGAATGCTCTATTATGAACAATTTGAAGCAAATTTTTTAACTGTAATGGCGTGAAGCGTTTAAAAGTGGGCATATATAGCAGTACTTCTTCAAGGTCACTTCTCTCAGGCGGGGCCTTAAATAGATTAGACCAAAACGTGCTGTTTTTTTTAGTTTTTTCCATATTACTTCCTTAATCAAAAAGACCAGACTCAGCTTTACGCCAAATTTTTTGGCAAGGGAATTTGTTCTCGTAAAGTGCTCTACCAATAATTACGGAATCAATACCTAAAGATACAACTTCGTTTAATTTTTTCAAGTCCGAAACATCACTGACTCCGCCGGAATGTGTAATCTTCATTTGAGTTTCTAAAGCAATAAGTTTGGATAATTCTAAATTGGGACCCTGCAACATGCCGTTTCTTTGTACATCAGTTAGAATACATCTTTGAACACCCATTTTTTCAAGCTGCTTCGCATACTCTAGGGGAGATATATCAATTTTTTGTGATCTTCCATGAATAACAACCTGATTATCGACAATGTCAATAGCTGCCGATATTTTTGAGGGTCCAACATCTTCCAGAATTTTTCTGAACTCTTTAGGATTAACAAATGCAAGCGAACCTACAACAAGTCTGTAAATACCCAGTTTCATTACTTCTCTGGCTTCTTCCAGGGAACTAATTCCACCCCCGAATTCAACCGGAATAATTACAGATTCGCATAAGGCGGCGATTAAATCAAAATTTTTATGAGAATGTTCATGTGAACTGTTAAAATCAACAACATGCAAGAATTTTGCATTTTCTGCTCTCCAAATCATAGCCATTTCAACCGGATCGTTGCCATAAGCTTTACAGTTTAAATCGGGTATACCCTGAACAACTCTAACTGTTTTTCCATCTTTAATGTCTATTGAGGGTATTATTAATAATCCAGGCATTTAAATTTTCCATTTCCCATTGTTTTTTATTGACTTACGACTAATAATAATTTTTTGAATTTCACTAGTTCCTTCAAAAATTCTTAATATACGAGCATCTCTGTAAAATCTTTCAATTGGTATTTCGCGGGAAAAGCCCATGCCGCCATGAATTTGCAGAGCTTTATCTGCGACTTCAGAGACAGCTTCTGAACAATATAATTTAACCATAGCCGCTTCCTGTGATATATCCTTACCATTATCATAATTCTCCGCGGCACGGTACAACATGCTCTCCATAGCATATATTAATGTAGTCATTTCAGCTATCATAAACTGAATTGCTTGAAATTTATTGATCTCCTGATCAAACTGTTTTCTCTGATTTGCGTATTGAACTGATAGTTCCAGCATTTCTTTGGCTGCTCCAATACAGCAAGCTCCTATTCCAAGTCTGCCTGTATCGAGCGTTTTCATAGCAATTAAAAAGCCTCTCCCTTCTTGACCGATAATATTTTCAGGGGGGACTTCAACATTTTCGAATGTAATTGTGTTTGTTGCAGAACCCCTAATACCCATTTTTTTTTCATTTGGTCCAACAGTTACACCAATAAAATCTTTCTCGACCACAAAACCTGTTATCCCCATGGATGTTCTACAAAATACAGAAAAGATATCAGCGTAAGCGCCATTGGTAACCCAAAGTTTTTCACCATTTATTATCCATTTGCCGTCAATAAATTCTGCTGTTGTTTTAAGATTAAACGCATCGGAACCAGCTTCAGATTCAGTGAGAGCAAAAGCGGCAATCTTTTCACCCGCGGTTAGAAGGGGCAAATATTTATTCTTTAACTCTTCTGTTCCGCCTATAAATATTGCGTTAGTGCCAATTGAAATGTGCGCTCCTATAAATGCGGCTGTAGAGCCACAACCCCTTGTAATTTCCTCCTGTGCTAAACAATAGCCTATTTCACCAAAACCGCCGCCTCCAAATTTTTCGGGGAAAGCAGTTCCTAGCAGTCCAACTTCAGCTATTTTTTTTATTAGTTCTTTCGGTATTTCTTCTTTTTCATCAATTTGTTTGGCAAGAGTTTTTACTTCGGAATTCGTGAATTCTCTTACTGTATCTCGAAGCATCTGTTGTTCTTCGGTGAGTTCTATCATTATTTCTCATAATATTTTTAGTAATATTTGTTGGTTAAGATAATTATTTGAAAATTTAAAACAAACGAAACAATGATGCAATTATCAGAACTTGAGCATCAAATCTTTATTAAATAAAAAAACTTAAATTTTTACTAAAATCTTGACTTTTCAGAGCATAAATGGCATATTATATACATGACAGGAAATATTTCCTACAAAACTTCGGAAGGAGAAGTTCTAACAGCTTCAACTTTCTTTAAAAGTGGAACAACTTATAAAGGTTGTTTGATATTTGTTCACGGTTTCAAAGGCTTTAAAGACTGGGGTTTTGGCCCACACTTAGGACAATATTTCGCTGACTCGGGTTTTTATGTTATAACTTTCAATTTTTCGCATAATGGAATTAGCGGTAACAATATTGAGTTTACAGAGATAAATAAATTTGCAGCTAATACATATTCGCGGGAAATTTCTGAATTGAATGAACTTATTTCAGCTGTTAAATCAGGGTATTTCGGCGAGGGGGTAGACAAACTAAAGATTGGATTGATAGGGCACAGCCGAGGTGGTGCTGTTTCTATTATTACTGCAGCCCTAAACAATAATATTGAAGGTCTCGTTACATGGTCGGCAGTGGCTAATTTTGATAGATTTTCTGAAAGACAAAAAAAAGAATGGAAAGAAAAAGGTTATCTCGAAGTTATTAATTCTCGGACAAAACAAGTTATGAGATTAAACCTGACATTTTTAGAAGACATTATTAAAAACAGTTCAGGAAAACTTAATATTAAAAATGCTTTAAAACAATTGAGAAAACCTTATTTGATTATTCATGGTCAGCAGGATATGGCGGTGCCAATTATAGAAGCTGAAACTATCTTCAATTGGTCGAACAAAGAAAATACTGAGTATTTAATTATTCCTAACTCGGGTCATACTTTTGATGTGAAACACCCGTTCGAAGGTTCAAATATAAAATTTGATAAAGTTTTACAAAAGACTAATGATTTTTTTAACAAATATTTTTCTTAATCTAAATATTTCTGGATAATTCGCAAATGGATATTAGAAATTTCGTTTTTATAATTCTCTTTTTTTTAGCATTTGGTTTTCTGTATAAAAATTTAAAAAAAACGTTCAGCTATTTAAAAACTGGTAAACCTGAAAATCGTTTTGATTCGGTAAAGGAACGACTATTAAATGTAGTAAAAATTGTATTAGGTCAATCAAAATTACTTAGAGATCCTATAGCAGGAGTTATACATCTTTTAATTTTCTGGGGATTTGTTTTATTTCTTTTTGCAGTTCTTGAATCTATAATTCAAGGATTTTATAGCCCCTTTAATTTTGAGTTTTTGGGAATAATTTATTCCTTTATTACTGTTACACAGGATGTGTTTGGAGTACTTGTACTGCTATCTGTTTTATTTGCGTTATATCGCCGTTTTATCCAAAAAGTTGAACGTTTGCAGGGCGATAAGTCCGAGAAAAAAGATGCTATTATTGTTCTCACTCTAATTTTATTAGTTGTAGTATCCATGTTCGGTCAGAATACTGCCGGATTAGCCAACCATAATTTTATATTATCCAATTTTGAATTTAGACCATTAAGTGAAATATTATCACCTATTTTCTTTGAAGCAAATAGTTATTCGGCTGGTATTCTATTCGAAGTTTTTTGGTGGGTGCATATCATAACTATTTTTACGTTTATGAATTACCTGCCTTATTCAAAACATTATCATGTATTTACTTCAATACCAAATGTTTATTTCGGTAAAACTGGCAATAACAAATATGCGCTTAAACCTATAGATTTAGAGGATGAAAACATTGAGCAATTTGGTGCTGCGGATATTGAACATTTAACATGGAAGCAGATGTTGGACGGTTTTTCATGCACCGAATGCGGTAGATGCACTGATGCCTGTCCCGCATCAAATACAGGTAAACTTCTTTCACCAAAAAAAATAATTGAAAACATTCGCAAACGCACCGAAGAAAAAGCTCCATTTATATTATCAAATTCCGAAGAAACTCCACAAAAAACTTTGGTGCACGATTATATTACTCAGGAAGAACTCTGGGCATGCACTACTTGTTTGGCATGTGTTCAGGAATGTCCAATTACTATAGAACACGTTGACGCAATTATTGATATGAGGCGAGACCTTTCTCTTATGGAAGCTTCTTTTCCACCGGAATTGAATAATGTATTTAAGAATATGGAGACTAATTTTACTCCATGGGCCTTTAATCATCAGGATAGAGCGCAATGGGCAGAAGGTTTGAATATAAAAACTATGTCTGAAGATCCCGAATGTGAATATTTGTTTTGGGTTGGTTGCGCCGGTTCGTACGACGCTCGTTACCAAAAAGTGAGCAAAGCATTCGCGCAGATTATGCAGAAAGCCGGAATTGATTTCAGAATTCTTGGGACAGAAGAAAAATGTAATGGCGATACAGCGCGCAGATTAGGTAATGAGTATTTGGCACAAACACTTATGAAAGAGAACATAGCTACTTTAAATAGTTATAAAATTAAAAAAATAGTTACTGGTTGCCCGCATTGTTATAATTCTATTAAAAACGAATTCCCTCAATTCGGTGGAGAATATGAAGTTTTTCACCATACTGAAATGATTGAAGATTTATTGAAGAATAATAAACTGCAACTTATAAATGATTCTAAACCTTCCAAGGTTACTTTTCATGATTCATGTTATCTGGGAAGATATAATCAGATTTATGATGCGCCACGAAACGCACTTGAGTCTATAGAAGGATTGAACCTTATTGAGATGGAAAGGAACAAGGATCGTGGTTTTTGCTGCGGTGCGGGAGGCGGAAGAATGTTTCTCGAAGAAACTGAAGGAACGAGGATAAATGAAAACCGCACTAATGAAGCTTTAAAAACAGGTGCTGATACTATAGCTTCTTCCTGTCCATTTTGTATGACGATGATGTCCGACGGTGTCAAGTCATTTGAAAAAACTGATGATGTTGTTGTAAAAGATATAGCGGAAATAATTCTGGAAAACCTAAAATAACTTATTTATTAATATTCACCTGGAGGTTTCAATGGCTCAAAAGTATTACGAACTAATTGAGTTTTTAAAAAGTCTAGAACCTGATGTAATGAAGTTTTATGAAAAAGGACAGTCAGCAGCAGGTACTCGTTTGCGCAAAGGATTAAGCGAGTTAAAAAAAATGGCGCAAGACATTAGAAATGACGTTCAAAACATAAAAACTGAACGAAAAACCAATTAAGTATTTTCCCCCGAAAAGATTAATTGATTTAGCCCGTATAATTATTTTATACGGGCTTTTTATTTCTGAAACAGAAGTTTTGTATTTGTAATATATCTCAGGTTGCGTTTTTTATTAACATTTTTTACTCCTGATAATGGACGGAAAGTATTAAGAACTTTTCATTAATTTAAAAACAGAAATGGCAACAATATATTTATGATTAATATTGCTTATATCTTTTTAATACTATTTTCTTTTTATCAACAAAATGCGGAGGAAAAAAACCATAGTATTAAAAAATCCGAAGATTCTGTTATAACGGTTAACATTTCTGTTGTTGGCGATATCATGTGTCACTCTACGCAATTCAAATGGGCTCAAGTAGCTGAAGACTCGTTCGATTTTAATCCTTCATATAAAATTGTTAGACCATTCCTTTCGAACCCCGATTTTACTATAGGTAATTTAGAAACTGTAATTTCAACAAATCCGAAAAAATATTCAGGATATCCTACTTTTCAAACCCCAGCTGATTTTATAGGTGCGTTAAAAAATGCTGGATTCGATATTTTATCAACGGCTAACAATCATTCCACTGATGGGCGAAAAAAAGGAATTATAACTACTATTGAAACTGTTAAAGAATATGGATTGAATTATGCTGGTTCGTTTTTAAATACTAAGGATAAGGACTCGATAAGAATATTTAGTGCCAACGGTATTACTTTTTCTGTTCTTTCATACACCTATGGTGTTAATATTATGAATTTGGCGAAAGATGAAAAATTTATGATAAATCTAATTGACACAGTTCAAATAAAAATGGATATACAAAAAATAAAAAAAGAGAATGTAGATTTTATATTAGTTTATCTTCACATCGGTGATGAAAACCATAGGCTTCCAAATAATTACCAGAAAATGATTACCGAGAAAGTAATTAGTTTCGGCGCCGATGTAATTGTATGTTCTTCACCACATGTTTTGCAGCCTATCGATATGGTTGAGAATTTGAAGAGTAATTGCGATTCAACTTTAATAGCTTATTCGCTCGGCAATTTTGTGTCGAACCAGAGATGGCGTTATTCCGATAGCGGAGTAATATTATCATTCACTATTGAAAAAAATACTATTACAAATAAAAAAAATTTTGGCGAAGTTAGTTATATACCTGTTTGGGTTTTTAAAGGGCAAACCGAGGAAGGTAATCAATATATTGTACTTCCATCTGAATTCTATAAAATCCCTGATAAATATAAATATTTGACGCAAAACGATCTTCAGCTGATGAGGCAAAGTTTAGAGGATTCACGGAAAATTCTAAATAAATTTTCTGCTCGCCCAAAATTTAAATCTGTATTACCTCTCAACTAATTTTTGTTTTCCCTCAGATTAAAAATTTAGCAGCTTCTTTTGTATCTTAACATCTTTAAAAATTATTCTTGCGGAAATATTCTTGAAAAAGTCTAAAGCCTCTTTATCTGTGATTTTTATTACAGTCTTTATAGATTTATTAGGTTTCGGAATTTTAATACCTATTCTGCCTACCTTTGCGAGTAAAGATTTAGCCGTATCGGATTTCGGTATAGGTTTAATAATTGCTGTGTTCTCGTTTGTGCAGTTTTTATTTAATCCAATACTTGGTAAAATATCCGATAAAGTGGGGCGTAAACCGATTATAGTACTCTCACTGCTAATTACATCATCTTCCTATATCTTGTTCAGTTTTTCGAACACATTTATTCTTTTGCTAATATCAAGGATGCTGGCGGGATTAGGGGGCAGTAATATTGGAGTAGCTCAAGCATATATTGCCGATGTTACCACAAAGGAAGAACGATCTAAAGGTATGGGGCTTATAGGCGCAGCTTTTGGTTTAGGATTTGTATTTGGACCTTTAATCGGCGGATTGATTTCCGGATTCGGGTATGAATACGCAGGATATGGGAGTGCAGCTTTTTCATTTATTGCATTTTTATTCGCAATATTCTTTTTGCCGGAGTCGAATACAATTCGTCAAAAGGATTCCAAAATATCATTTAAGCTGTTTGATATAAGTGAGATCCGATCCACGTTTAAGATACCGCAAGTGGGTCTGCTTATCATGATTTTTTTTATAATCATATTTTCGATTGCCAATATATACGGAACATTCGCTATTCTTGGTTATAAAGTCTACGGTTTTTCAGATAGGGAAAACGGTTATCTATTTGGCGTGATGGGGATAGTCGGAACCATTATTCAAGGAGGATTAATAAAAAAATTAACAAAACGTTTTTCTGATATTTCTCTTGTAAGAGTCGGTACGATATTTATGATGTTGGGACTTGGATTTCTGCCATATGGCGACAGTTTTTTAAGTGCCGTACTTATTGTTATAGTATTATCGGTTGGTACAGGGTTGTTACAACCGATGATATTGAGTATGATTAGTAAATATTCTCCTGATAATAAGCAGGGAGCTATTCTGGGGATAACACAGTCCTTTTCAGCTTTGGGAAGAGTTTTGGGCCCTCTATGGGGTGGTTTTGCATTCGATTATATAGGTTATGAATTTCCATTTCTTACAGGGGCTTTATTTACTTTTATCACTTTTATGATTACAATAATAGTTCTAAATAAAAAATACATGAAAGCTTATTAAATGTTTAAAATAGATCAAATTGAAATTAAAAACGCTTTACTCTTAGCTCCTATGGAAGATGTAACAGATATAGGCTATAGAAAGCTATGCAAAGAATTGGGTGCTGATGTGGTTTATACTGAGTTTGTTAATTCAGACGGACTCATTAGAAATAACAAAAAAACGATTAAGAAACTAAAAATTACCGAAGAAGAGCGCCCGGTTGGTATACAAATTTACGGACAAGACATACCAGCGATGGTGGAAGCAGCAAAGATAGCGGAATTGGAAAATCCTGAATTGATAGATGTAAATGCAGGATGCTGGGTTAAAAAGGTTGCCAAAAGGGGAGCCGGAGCTGGTTTATTAAAAGATCCCCCGTATTTACAAACTATGATTGAAGAAATAGTAAAAGCTGTGAGCAAACCTGTTACTGTTAAAACTCGTATCGGCTGGGATGAAGACTCTATTATGATTTTGGAAGTTGCAAAACGAATTGAAGATGCAGGAGCAAGGGCACTTACAATTCATTGCAGGACTCGTTCGCAGGGTCATAGCGGTGAAGCGGACTGGAGCTGGATTCCAAAAATTAAGGAAGTAGTTGATATTCCAGTCGCAATCAACGGCGGTATTTTTACAGCAGAAGACGTTAAGAGGGCTTTCGAAGAAACAAATGCCGACGCAGTTATGATAGCACGCGGAGCTATTCAGCATCCGTGGATTTTCCGTGAATCTAAAATTTTACTGGAAACTGGTGTTCTTCCTGACGAACCCTCTTTTGAAGAAAGAATTTTGACTTCTCTTAAACACCTAAGATACGAAATTGCGGTTCGGGACGAGGAAAGACAGGCGGTCATTCCATTTAGAAAGTATTATTCGGGATACTTAAAAGGATTATATAATGCCTCTAAAGTAAGACAGGAATTGATGAAGTACACCGAATATGAACCGATTGAAGAAATTTTGATGACCTATATGGATGAATTAAAAAATCATCTGGAAATTCAAAAAATAATTTAATTACTCACCAAAATAGAATACTTTGAAAAATACTATTGATATGCTGGCAAGGTATACGTCGTATATTTTTGTACCGCCAAGTTTTACTTTATTAATCTTCAGTTATTTGGGATTCTTATCAGAACCTTCATATGAGTCAAAAATTTTGGTAGTAGTACATTCTTTAGTCTTTGGACTTATTCTACCTATAATCTTCTTTGTGCATCTAAGAAAAAAAGGAATTGTAAATGATGTAGATGCCACTATAAAAGAGGAAAGAATTCAGCCATATATGTTTGGTGTTTTTTTATGTTTAACCGGAGCATTATCATCATACTTATTAAATTTCGACTCCATAATTTATTATTTATGGTTGATATATTTTTTTAATACATTGATATTGATCTTAATAAATAAATATTGGAAAATCAGCGCTCATGCTATTGGAGCATCAACACCAATGGGAGTTTTAATCTATTTATATGGTGTATTTGGAGTTGTTTATATTCCTGTAGTAATTCTAATTGGATGGTCCAGAATTTATTTAAAAAAACACACCAAAGCGCAGGTTTTTGTCGGATCCATTTTTGGGTTTTTACTCACTTTAGCGCAACTATATTTCTTTACATATATAATTGGTTAAATGCCTATAAAAAAAGAACTTATATCGTTATTCGATAGTATTGCTGAGCTATTGGAATTTACTGGTGGTAATAAATTTAAAATCTCGGCTTTCAAAAACGCTTCCAACACAATACGCAGAATTGAAGGTGACGTTGAGGCCATGATAGCGGATGGTTCAATAAACAACGTGCCGGGAATTGGAAAATCAATACAATCTGTAATATATGAATTTATGGAAACCGGTTTATCAACTGAGTACGAAAATTTGAGCAATGTTGTTCCAAAAGGAATAATAGAAGTATTTAATATAAGGGGATTGGGAGCAAAAAAAATCAGAACTTTATACGAGGAGTTAGGAGTAGATTCAATTGAATCGTTGGAGCAAGCGTGTATTGATAATAGAGTGGCGAATTTGAAAGGATTTGGGGGTAAAACCCAAGCAAAAATTACTGAAGAAATTATGAATACTAAAAAGAGAAAAGGCTTTTTGCTGCTAAATAAAGCATTTATGAAGGGAGATTTACTGCTAAATGAAATCAGTCAAATGTCTTCAGTAAAAGGGATAGAATTTACGGGCGAATTAAGGAGAAAACTTGAAGTTATTTCTTCCATTGAATTAATGGCTAAAGTTACTGGTTATGCTGAATTTGAAAATGATCTCGCCAACTCATTCAAATATAATAAGTTACAGGAATCAATACATTTTAATTCTTCAGAATTAAAAAATGATATTGATGACAGAATAATTATTCACTACACAACTGAATCGAATTATGATCGTGCTCTTTTTATCACAACAGGTTCTGATAAATTCTTCGAAGGGGCTGGTATCGACGAAGATAACATTAGCTGCAATTCTGAGGAAAGTATATTAGGCGAGTTTAATCTACCATTTATTATACCGGAAATGCGGGAGCACGAATATTTCACTGCCAATAAAGAGATAAATTTGAGTAGCAATTTGCAGTTAAAAGATTTTAACGGTTTTTTACATTTTCACACAACAAAATCGGATGGACAAAATACATTAAAAGAAATGGTCAAATCAGCCATTGACTTAGGTTTCGAATACATGGTTGTTTGTGATCATAGTAAATCGGCTTTTTACGCAAATGGGTTAAGCGAAGAACGTGTGCTTTTACAAAAACAAGAAGTTAGAGAAGTTGGCAGTCAATTAGGAGTTAAAATATTCCAAGGAATTGAAAGCGATATATTAAAAGACGGGTCACTGGATTACGACAACGATTTTCTAAAAAATTTTCAATTTGTTGTGGCATCGATACATTCGATTTTTAATCTTTCGGAAGAAGAAATGACAGCGCGTATAATTAAAGCAATAGAAAATCCATTTACAGATTTATTGGCCCATCCGACAGGCAGGTTATTATTGGCCCGAGATCCATATAATGTGAATATAAAAAAGGTTATCGATGCTTGCGTAACAAATGACGTAGCTTTAGAAATAAATGCGAGTCCACATAGATTAGATTTGGATTGGAGAAATATTTATTATGCTCGGGAAAAGGCCTGTAAGTTTGCCATTAATCCCGATGCACATTCAACTGATGGAATAAAACAAACGCAATATGGAATTATGATGGCACGTAAAGGTGGCATGCAAAAAGTTGATGTAATAAATTGTTATAATATAAAAGATTTTGAAAAATACATTAATAGAAAAATATTAAGAACTAATTGAGGTAATAATGGAATTAAAATCATTTATTCGGGACGTTCCAGATTTTCCTATTGAAGGAATAATATTTAAAGATATTACTACTCTGCTAAAAGATTCAGATGCCTTCGAAACAGCCTTAGAAAAACTTTATAACATTAGTAAAAACAAAGGGATAACCAAAGTAATTGGTATCGAGTCAAGAGGATTTATATTTGGCGGAGCACTAGCGCATAAATTAGGTGTTGGATTCGTCCCCATCAGAAAACCGGGTAAATTGCCCTCAAAAATTGTAAAAGAATCGTATGAACTTGAATATGGAACAGACTCAATCGAAATACATCAAGATGCCTTAAATTCTACTGATAAAGTTTTGTTGCATGATGATCTTCTTGCAACAGGCGGTACAATGGAGGCGGCATGTAGACTGGTGGAAAAATTGGGAGCACAAGTGGCGCAAATTTCTTTTTTAATAGAGCTTAATTTTCTAAAGGGAAGAGAAAAATTAAAAAATTATGATGTTAATTCTTTATTAGAATATTGAGCGGAATAGAATCGTTTAAAGTCTTTAATTAGAAGAAAAATTTATACTACAGGTATTGTAAAAGTAAATTTACTTCCTTCATTAATTTTACTTTTTACTTCTAATTTTCCACCCATAATTTCTAAAAAGTCTTTACAAAGTATTAAGCCTAAACCGGTTCCGCTCTCATTATGCGTTCCTCTTGTAATGATATTTAACTCTGGTTGAAATAATTTATCCAATTCTTTTTCTGAAATTCCTACACCATCGTCGGAAATACTAACGGAAACCAATTTTTCACATATAACCACGTCAATAATTATTTTACCGAATTTGTTCGTGAATTTGATAGCGTTATTGAGAAGGTTTCTTACTATAGAATTAAGCAGATATTCATCACTATTAATAATTAACTCTTCATGCCCGTTATTATTAAACTCCATTTTAATTCCTTTCTCATCTGCCTGGAGCATAAATAATGAAAGATTATTTTCGATCAAAGAAATTAAGTTTACCTTTGTGGGATTATAATTAATAGAATCGGTTTGAATGCGGGCCCAATCTAAAAGATTCTCTAATAAAGTATATATTTTTTTAGAAGAGTCATTTATATTAAAAAAGATATTCTCACGTTCATCCTCACTAATAGAATTCTGCTCTTTTAATAAATAATCTGTATATCCCAGCAAGGAATTAAAAGGCCCTCTTAAATCATGAGCAATTATGTAAAAAAACTTATCCTTAAGCGCGTTTACTTTATTAAGTTTTATGTTTAATGATTTGTTCGTATTATAACGCCAATAAATTAAAGAGGCTGTCAAAAACAGCAAAAGACTCAATACAATAAACAAATATTCATTTTGTGTTTTGTATTCAAGCTGTTTTTTAAGAAGTCTGTTTTCAGACTCTTTTTTATCCATTTCATATTTAGTCCTGAAATTGGCTATCATTTCGTCTTTAGTCTTTGAATGTAAAATGTCCTGAATCTCATCCGACTTTTTCAAATAGTACAATGAATTTTGATAATCGTTAAGATTCAAATAGAAATCAGAATATATTTTGTAACATTCCATTTCACGGTCTAAAGAACCAATTTCTATTGATAAATTAATAGCTTTGTCCAACATTCGTTTACCGTCTGCCAATCGATTCATTTTTGAATAAATAAGTGCAATATTCTGATATTGATTTATTTTTCCCTCAATATTTCCGATTTGTGAATCAATTTCAAGCGCTTTCAATCGGTATTCCAAAGCCTGGTCATATTTAGAATTAAAATAATTAATACCACCTTTTCCCGCATATATAGCCGATAATCCTTTCTTATCATCAAGTGCCTTATAAATTTCTAATGCGGTGTTGTAATATTCTTCAGCTTTTGTAAAATCCTTCTTTTCGAAATAAACTTCTGCGATATGGTTATAGGTTAATGCAATACCAAAATCGTCTTTTAGTTTTTTACGAATCTGTAATGTTTTATGCAAATAATTGAGCGAAATTTTATAATCGCCCAACTTTTTATAACAAATTGCAATATTGATTTGACAAAATGCCGCACCGCGTACATCACCAACAGTTTCAAAATATTTAAGAGCATGCAAAATATATTCTATAGCGAGGGGATAGTTCGCCTGTAACCTGTAAATACCACCCAAATTATTATAGGCATATGCTATTTGAAGAGAGTCGCGAGCTTGTTGTGCTAGTGATAAAGCTTCGTTAAAATAATCGAGCCCCATATAGTATTGAGCCTTGTTCCTGTATATAACGCCCAGATAATTTTTAAATTCGGCTTCTTTTGATTTAAGCATAAGTTTCGATGCAATGCTTAAACCTCTTTTAGCATATTCAATTGCTTTGCCCGGATTTTTACTTCTGTTTTCCCACGCTAGTTCACTCAAAATTCTTAGAGCGGTGGTATCGTCTTTAGTTTGGGCATCTTTAAAGATTGAATCCTGCGAGAATGTATAAATAGGAATTATGAAAAGAAAAATTAGGAATCTGAATTTCATAAGTATATTATCCACCAAAATATAGATATGCGATAGTTATGAATAATGCAAAATAAGCCCATCAATAAAATAATTTTATTTGTTATAAAAATTTATAATTTATTGTTAATTCGGACCCATTGAATCAATAATACGAAAAAAAAATTATTGCCCAAAAAAGAAAATTCCTCAATATCTAATTTTACATCTAATTATGAACCCAGGAAGAGGGTGCAATTAAAATAACAAATTCGCCTTTTATATTGTTTTCATTAAAAGTATCTCTAAATTCATTCGGTTTGCCACGCCAAACCTGTTCAAACTTTTTTGTAAGTTCTTTACAAACAACCACTAGTCTATCTGGCATTATTGAGTTTAATTCATTCATCAATTTGTTTATTCGGTAAACGGATTCATATAAAACAACTGTTCTGTCTTCTGTTGAAATTTCTCCTAATTTTTTTTGTCTTCCTTTTTTCTGCGGAAGAAATCCTTCAAATAAAAATGAGTCAGTTGGCAGTCCCGCAATACTCAATGCCAGAATCACACCGCTGGCTCCAGGTATTCCTACAATTTCAATTTGTTTTTTATGGACTGCGTTAACTAAACGTACACCGGGATCGGAAATACATGGAGTACCAGCGTCGCTTACAAGGGCACAAGTCTCTCCATTGGCAAGTCTACTAATTATAAACTCAATTTTTTTTTCTTCCGTTCTTGCGTTAAAAGAAATCAATTCTTTGTGGATATCGTAATGTTTTAATAAGACAGAAGTTACACGAGTATCCTCGCAAATAATGAAATCAACTTCTTTAAGAATATCCAATGCCCTTAGTGTTATATCCCTTAAATTTCCTATTGGTGTGGCTACAACAAACAATGCGCTCATTACATATTTTATTTATGAATAAATTATTATAAAATTACATCTGATTTCTACAATATACAATTCTATTTTATTTAATTTTCCTCGCATTTATTTTTTGTATTGCAATTTTGGAATCAAAATGTTACACTAACTATAACAATTAGAAAGTTTATGTCAGCATCTATAAAATTATCTCATTCAATAAAAGCTCTCTGCTACCTTGCCGAGTGTTATCCCGAACCGAAAACGAGTAAGGATATCGCCGAAAGTATAGGTGCGAACGCGAGCAAAATGAGGCAATTGCTTTCGATGCTGGTTAAACAAAACATTGTTGCAAGCACACAGGGAGTTAAAGGCGGATTTTTATTAAATCAAGATCCTGCTAAAATTCATCTGCAAGAAGTTTATTGTTCAATTGAGGATAGAAAAGCATTTCATCTGGATGTTAGTCACATTAACGGTGAATCAAAGGACAGAACTGTTCTCTTCAATAATTACTTTCTTGAATTGTTTGCGGATGTACAGGTGGAAATTGAACATAAAATGAAAAACATTAATATATCCTTGATTATGAGAAACCTGAATTTAAAATCCAATTATTCTGTCCCAAATACCAAAACAATTTAACAAGCGGAGTTAGTATGGAATTCTTAAAAAAATTAGGCGTAAAAAAGAAAAACTTGGGTGCATCCACCGGATTAAAATGGTATGGATCGGAGAAAGGTGAGGAGTTAAAAATATATTCACCTATAAATGGAAAATATCTTGCATCTGTTTACCAGGCGGATGAAAAGGATTATGAAAAAGTTGCCGCAAAAGCTCACGAAGCCTTCTTGGAATGGCGCAAAGTTCCCGCTCCCAAAAGAGGTGAAATTGTTAGAGCCATTGGAGATCAATTAAGGTTATATAAAAACGATCTGGGTAAGTTGGTTACATACGAAATGGGTAAATCTATTCAGGAAGGCTGGGGCGAAGTACAGGAAATGATAGATATTTGTGATTTTGCTGTCGGTCAATCACGTCAATTATATGGTTATACAATGCATTCGGAAAGAGATAATCATAGAATGTACGATCAGTACCATCCACTTGGAGTAGTTGGTATTATTTCCGCGTTTAATTTCCCTGTGGCTGTTTGGGCTTGGAATTCTATGTTGGCAACTGTATGTGGAGATTCTAACCTGTGGAAACCTTCTTCGAAAACTCCTCTTACTGCTATTGCCGTTCAGCATATTATAGGTGATGTAATCAAAAAGTACAAACTTCCTGAAGGATTATTCTCATTAGTTATTGGACGAGGCTCCAGCGTTGGCGAAAAAATGGTAAATGATAATCGTGTTCCGTTAGTTTCAATTACTGGTTCAACCGGAGTTGGAAGAAAAGCCGCGCAAAAAATTGCAGCCAGATTTGGAAAAGCAATTTTGGAATTAGGCGGAAACAACGCGATAATTTTAAGTCCTGAAGCTGATCTTCAAATGGCTTTACCCGCTATAGTATTTGGCGCTGTTGGAACTGCTGGTCAAAGGTGTACTTCGACTCGCCGGTTGATTATACACGAATCCATTTATGATAAAGTAAAACAAACAGTTGTTAAAGCTTACAAATCGTTGATTATTGGGTCGCCAATGGATCAGAAAAACCACGTTGGACCTTTAATCGATAAAACAGGTGTTGAAGATTTTATGAACGCGTTAACAAGAGCTAAAAATGAAGGCGGAAAAATTATTTTCGGCGGTAAAGTATTAGAAGGAAAGGGGTATGAATCGGGCTGTTATGTTGTACCGGCTTTGGTTGAAGCAGAAAATAGTTACGAGATTGTTCAGGAAGAAACTTTTGCACCGATATTATATTTGATCAAATACAAAGGGGATATAAGCAACGCTATTGAAATTCATAATGATGTAGTTCAAGGATTATCCTCATCAATTTTCACAAATAACTTAAGAGAAGCTGAACAATTCCTTTCTGCATGGGGTTCGGATTGTGGAATTGCAAATGTAAATATCGGTACATCCGGCGCTGAAATTGGCGGAGCTTTTGGTGGTGAAAAAGAAACTGGCGGCGGAAGAGAATCAGGTTCGGATTCTTGGAAAGCTTATATGAGAAGGCAGACCAATACAATAAATTTTGGTACGGAATTACCATTGGCTCAAGGCATTAAATTCGATATATAAATTATTATTAGGAAGCTTCCTTTATGGGAAGCTTCCTATCCATTCTTAAATATTTTTCTGTTGCGGAGTTTATTATGAAAAAGATGATTGGAATTAGAAGAGAGGATAAAAATATTTGGGAAAGAAGAGTTCCGCTTATCCCTGAGCATACAAATAAACTTTTTTTAGAACACGGAATTCAAACTGTTTTACAACCGTTTGAAAGAAGAGCTTTCGGAGAGCAGGAATATATTGATTGTAACGCTGAGTTTAACGAGGATTTATCCGAGTGCCCAATTGTAATAGCTGTTAAAGAAATACCCATACCGATGATTCTAAAAGGGAAAACTTATATGTTCTTTTCCCATACGATTAAAGGGCAGAGTTATAACATGCCCCTACTGCAAAAAATAATCGAGTCGAAAAGCACTCTCATAGATTACGAATGTATTAAAAATGAAGAAGGGAAAAGGCTTGTTTTCTTCGGACATTTTGCGGGTGTAGTGGGAATGATAGACACACTTCATGGACTTGGTAAACGGCTTAAATCAAAGGGATTATCAAATCCACTTGAAGATATTAAACCCGCTTATGCGTATAAAGATATTTATGATGCGAAAGCTCAGCTTAAAATTGTAGCCGATAGATTTAAAGACGAGGGTATGCCTGATATTGGTGCCCCTTATGTTTTCGGTTACCTCGGATATGGCAATGTTTCTAAAGGCGCACAGGAAATATTGGATATTTTCCCGTTGGAAGAAATTAATCCCGATGAACTTTCAGGATTAAAAACCTATTTGTCCAATAAATTTTATAAGGCTGTATTTAAAGAAAAACATTTGGTTAAAACTATCGATCCAAATGATAAATTTGATCTTTTAGATTATTTTAATAATCCAGAAAAGTATGAATCCAAATTCGAAAATTATATACCGTATCTAAGTGTTATATTGAATTGTATTTATTGGAATGAAAAATATCCCCGGTTTGTTACGAAGGAATATTTGAAATCTCAGGAAAGCAGAAAACTTGAGATCATATGCGATATTACATGTGATATTAATGGCGCCATTGAAATAACTTATAAATCCACTCCTTCCGATAACCCCGCTTACGTGTATAATCCTAATGCCGATGAATACATGGATGGATACAGCGGCGATGGCGTGGTAAATATTGCGGTGGATAATCTACCGACAGAGCTTCCAAAATCAGCGTCAATTGAATTCAGTAACTCACTATTTCCTTTAATGCCAGGTATAGTGAACGCAGATTTATCTCTGCCTTTTTCTGATGTAAATTACCCGCCCGAAGTTAAACGAGCTGTTGTGGTTTATAAAGGGGATTTAACTCCCAATTTTGAATATCTGAAGGAATTTCTTTATAATTTAATTTAACTTGTTTTGTTTATATTTTTCAACGGTTAAAAAATTAATAATTTTTCATATAGGAAATTCTACGCTCTTAGTTATTCCACTTTCAAATTAGTTTTTGATAATTAAGCGGCAAAGTGTAAATGAATAATTAAGTACGATTAATGCCACCTCGTTTATCAAATCGATAAATTTAATTTTGTTTACATAAATTTGGCTCAGTATAGACATAACAATATAATTGTTCGAAATTTTACAGATTAAACACCTTTTTTATTTTGACTCAAGTCACTTAACTTTCTTATTTTCATTTCGTTATTTTAATCCACTTAATACTAAAATCCGGAAGACTATTTATGAAAAAATTTATCGGAATTTTCAGCTTTGCTGTAATCTTATTAAGCTTTACGCATAAAACCGGCGCGCAAACAATTGATGATAAATGGATTACACTTTTTGAGAAATCGAACTATTACGAAACGCCGCGTTATACAGAAACAATGGAATATTTTAACAGATTAGCGGAAAATTCCAAACACGCTAAATTCGTTTCGATCGGTAAATCACCTCAGGGCAGGGATATAATGTGTTTGATATTATCCAAAGATAAAAACTTCGACGCTATTTCGGCCAAACAAGCCGGTAAGCCGATTGTCCTTATTTTAAATGGAATTCACTCTGGAGAAATTAATGGTAAAGACGCTTCAATGCTATTGGTAAGGGATATATTGATTACAAAAAACAAGGAACAGCTTTTGGATAACCTTACTCTTTTAGTTATTCCAATTTTTAGTGTGGATGCCCATGAAAGATGGAGCGCTTATAACAGGATAAATCAAATTGGTCCGAAAGAAATGGGCTGGCGAACAACAGCCCTGAACCTGAATCTAAATAGGGATTTTATGAAAGCCGATTCACCGGAAATGCAATGTTTTCTGAATTTTTACAATAGCTGGATTCCCGATTTTTTTATTGATGTACACTCCACAGATGGATCCGACTATCAATATGTTTCAACTTTCGCAATTGAGAAACATGAAAATGTATCACCTTTAATGGGCGACTGGGTTAAAAATGTTTTTAATCCATACCTAATAAATTCGGTAAAAAACAAGGGATATGAAATTTCGCCGTTTGTGGGATTTGTGGAAGGCGATCCTTCTAAAGGTATTTACGATTGGATTCCTTTGCCTAGATTTTCAAATGGATATGCAGCCGTACAAAACAGACTGGGTCTGTTAATAGAATCACATATTCTGAAATCTTATAAAGATCGTGTTTATTCGACTAAGGCAATGCTTGAATCTGTGCTTGAGTTAATTAATCAGGAGCCGAATACATTTATTGAGATAAGCCGTAAATCAGACGATTATGCTTTGGATACTTATATAAAAAAAGGATATCCATACCCGCTTGATTTTGAACGCACCGAGAAATACGATTTGTTTAATTACAAAGGTATTGGTTATGAAATGATAGACAGTAAAGTAGCTGGCACAAAAGTGAAAAAATTTACAGGTAAACCATTTGAAATGGAAGTTCCTTATCATAATCAGGTCAAAGCGTCAGTATCTGTTAATTTACCTAAAGCTTATATAATACCGCGTGAATGGAAAGATGTTGTTGACAGAATTAAATTGCACGGAGTGATTGTTGATTCGCTGGCGGAAAACAAAAAATATGTTGTTGAAAAATATAAGTTTTCTGATGTAACTTTTAAGAAATTTCCTTACGAGGGAAGATTTAATCCATCTTATAATTATTTTACAGTAAAAGATACAATCACTGCAAATAAAGGGGACTATTTTATTAGTACTTACCAGAGAACTTTAGGTTTAATTGCTCATCTGCTGGAACCTATGGGACTCGACTCATTTGTTAAATGGGGATTTTTTAATTCAATATTTGAACAAACTGAATATTATGAGGATTACGCGATTGAACCAATTGCTGCAAAAATGTACGAGGAAAATCAATTATTAAGAGATGAGTTTAATAATAAACTGCAAACGGATTCATTATTTGAATCCGAAGCCAGACAAAGATTCGATTTCTTTTACGAACGGACTCCTTATTTTGACAGCTCGTATAATTGGTATCCCGTATTAAGAGTTGTTGAATAATATGTTAGAAGATTCAGCTCTCACTTTTTTAATATCCGGAATATTATTAGGCGCAGGATCTGGAATTACGCCGGGACCTTTAAATACATTAATAATCTCCGAGTCCTTAAAACAAGGAAAAATGTCGGGTATTAAAATCGCTTTGGCCCCTCTTTTAACCGACGGATTTATTATTTTGTATGCGCTGCTTCTTGTTAATGAATTATCGAAAGTCGGATTTATTATTGGGGGAATAACAATAGCAGGTGCTTTTTTTATTATTTATCTGGGAATAAAAGATTTAAGGGGAGTGTTAAAAGTAAATGACGATTCAACGTTAAGTACTGGTGCACTTTTAAAAGGAATTATAACCAATGTATTTACACCCTATCCGCATATATTTTGGATTACGGTTGGAGCCCCAATAATAATAAAAGCATACCAAATAAATCCGCTTTACTCTCTGTTATTTTTAACCGGATTTTATGTTTTACTTGTAGGCTTTAAAATATTATTGGCACTTTTTACTGACAAGATGAGAACAATTATAAAACAAAAAAATTACCGGAGAGTTATTAAATTTCTTGGAGCACTGTTAATAATATTTGGAACGTTATTATTATACGATGGAATTAAAAAGATACTATTTTGAATCAATTTTGAAAGTTAACTTTGATAAGCAATTGGCTATTGTTAACATGTTAATTTGAATGTAAATTTATTGATGAATTGAGTAATTTATTACAATTGAAATCAACTAAACATTTTTTTATCGATCAACTTCAATATTAGAATTAAGTAATACAAATATTTTTAGACTATTAGGGCAGAATTTAAGTTGAAAAATAAGTTAGACAGCAGTTTTTTCAGTTTTATAAAAACATCATTAAAAGTTGTAATATTATTTGCTGCTATAACAAGCATAGTAGTAGTGATATATAGATTTTTACCTGTAACTTATTCGGCTTATATGAATGATGTATCGAATGAAACGTTTATGGATATAATTTCTCTGCCTGAAATTGATAGGGAGTGGGTAAGTTATAAGAATATTTCATCTCAAATTAAAATTGCCGTAATCGCTTCGGAAGATCAAATGTTTATAGACCATATGGGCTTCGATCTGAAACAAATAGAAATTGCATGGGATCAGATTCAACGTGGAAGAAGAATGAGGGGAGCGAGTACAATAAGTCAACAAGTAGCAAAAAATTTATTTCTGTGGAATACAAAATCATTTGTTAGAAAAGGACTTGAAGCATATTATACTGTGTTGATTGAACTTTTATGGTCGAAAAAAAGGATTTTGGAAGTATACCTCAATATTGCCGAATTCGGCAAAAACACTTTCGGGGCGGAAGCAGCAGCGAAAAAATATTTCAAGAAACCGGCTATTAAATTAAGGGCCGGTGAAGCGGCGATAATGGCAGCGGTTTTACCGAATCCTATAAGGATGAAAGTGAATGCCCCTTCTGCTTACGTATTGCGGAGACAAGCAAGAATATTAAAACAAATGTCTAATATCGGCGGAATAGGATTACTAAAACAGATTGAATAATGCTATTCTTTACTGCATATTTCGCAGCGGCACATCTCATATATTTCATCGTAACCGTAATCAATAGTAAGCTCTTCGCCAGATTTTATATTACGTTTGGCTACCAAATTCAAAGTACTGGCGTCACGGTCTAAAACATCGCAATTCGGTTCACAGCTATGATTTATAAATTTAATTTTATCTGTATTTGCGGTATCAATATAATATTCGCCGTTCCAAAATATATAAACGTTGTTTTCCTCTTCTTCGCGGCGCTCACATTCTTCACCTGAAATTACATCACCGCTTATTACCATTATAAGTTCATCACTTGGAATATCGGCCACCGCAAATATGCCTTGTCCTTCAATAGGCGAATACTTTACTGCCACAAAATTATCCCAGTCTGTTTCAAACTGTTCCATATAAAATTAACCTTCAATTTCCATTAAACATCTATTTAGAATCAATTCCACCAGTGACCCCTTAAAAATTGGCGAGCTGAATTTATAATCGGCGTCATCGGAGAAATATTCGTAACTGTAATTTTTTAATACGTTAATTTTTTTATCGTAATAAATTATATCACGGATGCTGTATTTAAGCAGTTTTTTATTGATCAAGTAATAAGTTCTTGTCTGGTAGATATCTCTGTCTATCGCTTCAATTTCAATCGGGGGATTATGGAACTCTATTGCCCAAACATATATATCATCGCCTTTAAAACTTTTTATTTCGGAAAGATCTATGTAAATAAGTTTCTGCTCAAATGTTACGGGCACCCAACTATCTTTAATTACTTGTGCTTCAACATTGCTTAAATTGAATAACATTAAAACCAAAGCTAAATGGCTGAAAAAATAATTCAAAAGATTTTATCCAATAAAATTTATTGATGACTAAAATTTACTGAATTTCTTCTTATGTAAAAAGTAATCGGGAGAATGTTAAATACAAAGAATAAAATTATAAGTATTTGTATAGACGTATACAGATTTGTTTTATTTGTGTCGCATAGACCAAATACCGGTCTTTAGCTTGGGGGAATAAATAATAGGTTAGATTTGAATAAGAATTACCATAATAAAAACTGCGGAAAAGGAGGGATTCGAACCCTCGGACCCCCAAACGAGGGTCAACGGTTTTCGAGACCGCCGCATTCAACCACTCTGCCACCTTTCCAGAGAGAATCTCAATAAAATTAAAAATATCTTCTAATAGTTATTAAAATTTTGAGCCTAAAACTACTTATTACATATACAATTTGCAATTCAGTTTTTTATACAAATGATATGTTTTGCTGGTAAAGAAAGAATCGAGTGATTATGGCGGTAACAAATTAATAAAATGGAATATCAGAAATTGTTTAGTATCAAAGACAAAGAATAAGTAAATAATATGATTCTTTTAAAATAAGCTGTTATAATTGTTATTGATAAATATCAACTTAATCAGAAAACAGAAACTATTATGAAAACAAATGTTATCGGTATACTTGTACGCAATTTATTTATACTACTTCTAATTTCATCAAATATATTTTTATACGCGCAAAGTGTTGATGAAAATAATATTAAAGTGATGACCTTCAATCTGAGGTACGATAATCAGAATGACGGACTAAATCAATGGTCAAACAGAAAAAAAAATGTAATAAGTATGATAAAATTTTACGATGCGGATATCCTGGGGACTCAGGAAGTATTAAATAGCCAGAAAGATTATTTAGAAACTAATCTTCCCGAATACACATGTGTTGGTGTCGGTAGAAAAGATGGAATAAATGCCGGTGAGTTCAGCGCTTTATTCTTCAAGAAAAATAAATTCGATATTATAAATAGTGGAACGTTTTGGTTGTCAGAAACACCTGAAGTTACAGCGACTGTAGGTTGGGATGCTGCTCTCGAACGTATCTGTACATGGGTAATGTTACAGGATAAATACACCAACAAAATATTTTACGTTTTTAATACACATTTCGACCACATAGGTGAAAAGGCGCGTGAAAAAAGCGCGGAATTAATTTTGAATAAAATTAAAGAATGGTCGGGTGATTTACCTGTATTTCTTACTGGTGATTTTAATTTTGATTCTTCATCAGTGGGTTACAAAACAATCACCAAAAAGGGGGAGTATAAGTTGATCGATTCTGAGTTTATTTCCAAACTGCCTCATCATGGGCCAACATGGACATTCCACGGTTTCGATTCGGTAAAGATTAACGAACGAAAGAAAATTGATTATATTTTTGTAAACGATAAAATATTTATTACTAAACATGGTGTATTGTCGGATCGTTTTGATGGAGGTTATCCTTCCGATCATTTACCCGTATTGATTGAAGCTGAACTTCAATAATAATTTTAATAAATATTTAGGGGTTTTCTAATGACCACACGCAGGGATTTTATCAAAACGTCGGGATTAATTTTTACAGGAGCAGCCATAAGTGGCGGTTTAAATTATGCCGCTTCATTAGGAATAAATGAAATATATGCAATTAAAAGACCCCCGCTTAAAGAAAGAAAATTTATTAGCGATGCGGTTGAAAACACAATTAAAGAGATCAAAAAAAATATTAAAAATGACGAACTCGGTTGGTTGTTCGAAAATTGTTTCCCTAATACACTCGATACAACGGTAAGTTATTCTGAAATTGATGGTAAGCACGATACGTTTGTAATTACAGGTGATATAGACGCTATGTGGCTGCGGGATTCATCGGCTCAGGTGTGGCCTTATCTGCCCTTATGTAATAAAGATGAAAAATTAAAGAATCTTATAGCTGGTGTTATAAACCGGCAGACTAAATGTATTCTAATAGATCCATACGCAAATGCCTTTAATTATGGAGCCACAGGAAGTCATTGGAAAGACGATATAACTGATATGAAACCGGAATTGCATGAGAGAAAATGGGAAATTGACTCTTTGTGTTATCCTTTTAGGTTGGCTTATGGATATTGGAAGGAAACCAAAGATAATAGCTGCTTTGATGATAATTGGAAGCAGGCTGTGCGAAAAATTTATGAAACATTTATCGAGCAGCAGCGAAAAATTAATAAGGGGAGTTACCACTTTCAACGTTTAACGGCGGTGCAAACCGATACAGTAGCCAACAGCGGTTATGGGAATCCAATAAAACCTGTTGGGTTGATTTGTTCAATATTCAGACCATCCGACGACGCAACAATTTATCCTTTCCTTATTCCTTCAAATTTATTTGCTGTGGTCTCATTAAAACAAGCTGCTGAAATAATAAATGTAGTTTACTCGGATAAAGAATTAGCATATAGTCTAAATCTTCTGGCAGATGAAGTTGAAAAGGCAATTAATAAATATGCTATTGCGGAACATTTGGAATTCGATAAAATATATGCTTTTGAAGTTGATGGATATGGAAATAAATTGTTTATGGATGAAGCTAATGTGCCCAATTTAATGGCTATGCCTTATCTAAAGTGTGTAAAAGCGGATGATAAAATATATTTAAATACGAGAAAATTTATTCTTAGTGAAAACAATCCTTATTTCTGGAGAGGGAAATATGCGGAAGGTTTAGGCGGTCCGCATGTAGGTTTCGATATGATTTGGCCAATGAGCATAATAATGCGTGCTTTAACATCGGAGGATGATCAGGAAATTATTGATTGTGTAAGAACCCTAATTAAAACGCACGCCGATACCGGATTTATGCACGAGTCGTTTCATAAAGATGATCCTAATAAATTTACGAGAAAATGGTTTGCCTGGGCGAATACTTTATTCGGGGAATTAATACTTAAACTATATTCTGAAAAACCCGGAATACTGAATAAAATATAAAAAAAAGCAACTGCCTATGGTAAATTGAAAGCGTTAAATGGTTAGCCCAAATTCATCAGTTGATTTTATAGTAATCTGCCGGAAAGTTATTAATTAATATTCCTGTTTTTTTCACTTCAAATAATTTTAAAAAATCAGAATGTAAAATATCGGAACTGCTTAAGTTGCCAGGTGTTGTTCAATTTTTTTTGAATAATAAACACTTATATAAATTGTTACTTATTTTACTAAGCTAATTTATTCTAAACACCTAAACCGCTTATTTCTTCTTTTGTTACAATTCCATGTTTTAGAAGCTCCCTTATTGTAACCTCCGTCATATCGCTCATAAATGGGAACTCATATCGAATATCAAGCACATATGCTTTTAATCGCATTTTTATTACTGATCGATTGTAAAGAAACTCATTTTTAAATATTACAGCAATAGGTTTATTCAAAAATATATATTTGGATACCTGTGCGGCTTTAATACCAATCTCTCTTACTTTTGCAAGATCCACATAGGGAGGAAGATAAATTTCGGCTACTACCTGACAATCGGCTTCACCTGCATTGGCGTTCGATACCGATTCGGTCATAATGTTGCCGTTAGGAATACTAATTATAGAGTCATCGGGGGTAACAATACGAGTTGAGCGCAGTCCAATACTTTTAACCTCGCCATAATAGTTGCCAACTTCTACTTTGTCTCCGACCTGAAAGGGTCTATCAAACAAAGTGATAATTCCGCCGAAGACATTTTTAATTATATCCTGCGAAGCAAGCCCAATAGCTATACCCAAGGACCCGGCGACAACCACAAGAGACTCTACAGGGGGGGCAATTATTACAGCTATTACGATGGTGAGTGAGAAAGTCCAGGAAGAAATTCTGAAAATCGGAATCAATCCTTTTAATCCGATTCTATATTTGGTGCTTTTTTCGGAAAGTTTATCCAAAATAATGGTTATAAATTTTATACCATAATAACTTATTATAAGGAAGGTTATCGCCCAAAATATTTTACTAATGGAAAATATATTAGTAAGTTTTTCTTTCACCCCTCCTTCCTCTATTATTGAGGGAGAGTTTTCATCAGCGCTTTTCACACTTTCATTATTTGATGGTTTTACAACTTGACCACTTTTTTCGGCGGCTGTTTTAATTGTATCACTGGCAATGTTCGAATCGATTTTTGTTTGCGCATTATTGATTATAAACGCCGCGAAAATCAGAATTATTAAATACTTTTTCATTTTTATATCCTTAATGAAGAATATTTTTGTCTTTTAATAAATTGATAAGTGGTTTATATAATTGAAAATTAACTTTGAAATTATCTTTTACTTTGAATATAATTCCATCGTCCAGCATTGAAGTGAATAATAAATGACTTGACTTCAGACTTACATTAAAAATTTTACTATTTTCTTCCACACTTAATCCGTCATGTAAAATTATTGCCATAAGAGAAAATAATTTCTGATCCGAAAGTTTTTTAAGAAATGAAAAATCCAATCCAAGATCTGTTGTAATCTGAATATTTTCTTCATCGAATGAAGTAATTGACCTGAGCCATAAAAACAAAGCTACTGCAATATTATCGTTTGCCGATTTTGTTAAATAATCAAAATAATTTTTCCGTAAATAATTTTGTTGGTCAATTGCAGACAATTTTTTGAATGATTTTTGTTTTTGAATAGATGCCGGTGGAACAAAATCAAGATAATAACCGCTAATGTTGTGTCTGCTTAAAACTATCTTTTCAACTAATTCTTCATTCAGAGGTTTCATATGAATATTAAAGATATAAAAATCGCCTATATTTACGACTTTATTCAAATATTGCCATGCGTAAGAGTTGCAAGTAGTAATCCATAATACATTTTTACTTGTTGATGTAATAATTTCCATTAACTTTTTAATCGCGTCAAATCCATCAACTATTCTTAAAAACAGATCTTCAATATTTTCAATAATTACAATTCTTCGTTCCTTAAAATTATTTAAGGAATCAACAAGTTCGTCAGCAGTCGCTAAGTCATTTATTTCCAGCATATTTTTCAGAAAATCTAAAAGTTCCTCTTCTTTATATATAGTGGTGTTAAATTCTTTTCTGAATATTTTACATTCAATATTTTGTTTTTTTAGAGTAATATTTATAAGAGAAGAAGTTCCGCTCCCTTTTTCACCGATAAGCATTACTGAAGAGACCTGATTATTTTTCCAATACTCAATAGCTTTATTAAGTCTCGCTGTCTCATCATCTCTTCCAATAAAAATCCTCTCATCGGTAAGTTGATCGTTACTAAATAATCTCTGATAAACGTGGGGCAATTTCTCCATGGATTCTGAAACACGTACAAGGTAATCGATCATAGTTTCAGAAAGTTCAATTTGCGAACTGCTTAAGCCGACTTTTGTGCTAATCCCAATTATTTTTTCTCGGGAAAGTGAAAAAAGATTTAATCCTTTTGTTTTTATCCATTTTAACCATTTAACAGTTTTATTATAGTAATTATAAATTCTATCTTTAACTTCCTGAATGGCTTTTTCTTTAGAAACTTGCAGTTTTATCGTAATAAGCCTGTCGATATTCGATAGAGCGATCAAATCTTCAACCAAATCCTTAATCTCTTTTTGAAAACTCGCGGAAATTTCTTCAACCAGATTATTCAAGTTGTTATAATAATCTTCCGATTTATTTGCCGCTCTTGTTAATCCATCAACGGCAATCTCTAAAGACTTTGCCTTCGCGGAGTTATCTTCAACAATTGTAATTTTGGCTGTTTCTATATTGAACTCAATAATTCTTCCCAGACTAACAATGACGGAGTTCATTTTAGAAATTTTGTTCTCAATATCACTCATTATTTTTTTAGCTGATATATCTATTTTCTTTATTACTATCGGGAAAATAATTTCTTTCGGACTGAATTTTTTTAGCTGATCGTGTTTCAATTTATAATTGAGATTTTTGGGTTTTACGAAGGTGTAGTCTTTTTCAAATTCATTTAAATTCTGCTGCAATTTATTTGAATAATTATTAAATGTAGTATTATAAGAATTTGCCGCGAGTATATTAACAAGAGCAGGAACCAGGTTTTCATCAATAGACTTTCGTAAATTATCTTTTTCTTTTTCAAATCTATCGGCTAAATCTGCCTGTTCTTTTTTTATCTGACCGATTGAAGATTTTATATCTTCATCGATTGACCTGATGATAGGTTGCACAGATTCCTTAAGAAAACTTTTACCATAATTATCTATGCTATAAGAGTTGCTTATAAGTAAACTGGTGAACCATAATAGATCTTCATAATATTCTTTTCTGTCAGTTACAGCTGAAATAAAGTTATTGTAATATTTTATTGATTTATCCAGTTTCTTTTGAAGAATGGATAATTCTTTGCTTATTTTTTTCTCTTTATATTTTTTTCGGGATAATTCTATTGTTCCAATTACATTAAAATCATTAGTGAAAAATTGGAACTCATTATTAAGTTCTGTGATTAACGCTGATGAGTACAAATCAAAGTATTTATCTATTTCAGATTTTAATTGATCAACGTTTTTTAAAAATTCTCTATATGCTTCGTCATAATTTTTTATATTCTGTTCTTTCATGAAAGGAAAAATAGAATTTGTAAAAATGCTATCGAACTCTTTTTGTAAGTTCAATAATTTGATAAAACTTTTACCCACCGATTCAATATAATTTTCAGTAACAACTAAAATTTTATCTAAATAATTATAAATTAAATAATGAGTGGCAAGATCTTTAAGCGGTACTTTTCTATGCCAATAATATTCTTTCTTTTTTCCTTTAAATAAATGATATACACCGGCGGTAAAGGAGAAATTTATTCTTTTAATCGTTTTAAAGAAACGTAATCTAGCAGAATCTGTTTTCGCAGCTTCAAAATGTATTGGAAGCTGATGGAGTATTATTTGCTGCTCCTGAGTTTCAATCTGTTTTTTTAACTCATTATTCAGTAATTGGTGAAGAGAAAAAAGTATGTTTTTATCCATCAGTTCTTTATTAGAACTTAATGAAGCTTCCAATTCTCTGTGCAATTCAGAGGTTGGAAAAAATAAATCTGAATTCTCTTCCATACCTGAGATTTTTGTTTTCCATTTACTGTATAGGAGAGAATAACTGTCGGCGTGTTTAAGTATTTCATTATGAAAATCCTGAGCATTAGGAAGAATATCCTTCCTTATAAATTCTTCAACTATTTTTACTTCACTTAACATTTTGTTAGCCATAATCCAATACCTATAAAAGTAAAGATTAAAAGTGTTTTTCTTTTATTTTGATTAAATATATACATTATTTTCTTTATTCTCAGAAAAAGTAAATATAAAAAAAATATTTTTAGTCTATTCAAATAGTATAAATACCATGCAAATTGAGGTTTTTTACTATTATGAATCCCAATATTCCCAATAAACTTAAATTTTTGCTCAAATAAACTTTAATTTGTAATTACATACTAAATGGTAGTATTTTCCCTCTATAATTCTGAAAGGATTTAATGTTTTTACCAACGACAAAAGAAGAAATAATAAAGCTTGGCTGGGAAAAATTGGATGTTATTCTTGTGTCCGGCGATAGTTATATCGATAGTCCATACATAGGTATAGCAGTGATCGGAAAATTATTACTATCACAGGGATATCGTGTGGGCATAATCGCTCAGCCCGATTATAATACATCTGAGGATATTACGCGTCTTGGGGAACCGGAATTGTTTTGGGGAGTTAGCGGCGGTAGTGTTGATTCTATGGTGGCTAATTATACAGCTTCTAAAAAGAAACGCCGACAGGATGATTTTACACCGGGAGGTGAAAACAATAAACGTCCCGATAGAGCAGTAATAGCTTATTCCAATCTTATTAGAAGATATTTCAAAAATACTAAACCAATTGTACTCGGCGGAATTGAGGCAAGTCTGCGTCGAGTTGTCCACTACGATTTTTGGAGCGATAAATTACGCCGTTCAATACTATTTGACTCCAAAGCCGATTATATTGTTTATGGAATGGGTGAAAAAGCGGTTCTTGAAATGGCTGCCAAATTTAAAAAGAAGAAATCCCCCGATAATGTTAAAGGTCTTTGTTACATTTCAAACGAGCCGAAATACGAATATTTGCAAATTCCATCTTTTGAAGACTGTTTGCAGAGTAAAAAAACGTTTACTGAGATGTTTAATCTTTTTTATAATAATAACGATGCGATAACAGCCAGAGGATTATATCAGCAAACAGGTGACAGATATTTTATTCAAAATCCGCCTCAGCCAAACCCGTCCGTTGATGAGATAGATTCCTATTACGATATGGATTACGAGAGGGAGCTTCATCCGTTTTATTTAAAAGACGGAAAAGTCCGGGCATTGGATACGATACGTTTTTCCATTACTACACACAGAGGTTGTTACGGTGAATGCAATTTTTGCGCTATTGCCGTCCACCAGGGTCGGACAATCGTAAGTCGAAGTAAAGATTCCATTATTAAAGAAGCAGAAAAATTTACACTGAACAAAAATTTTAAGGGCAACATAATGGATGTAGGCGGCCCTACAGCCAATATGTATGATTACGAATGTGACAAAAAGCTGAAACTTGGTGTCTGTGACACAAAACGTTGTGTTTTCCCGGATACATGTAAAGCATTAAAACCAACGCACAAACCACAAATTGAGTTATTAAAAGATCTTCAAAAAATTTCAGGTGTAAATAAAGTATTTGTGGCTTCAGGCATTCGTTACGATCTTGTAACAGACGATAAAGAATTCGGTTATGAATATCTTAAACAGGTTGTCAGCAAACATACTTCGGGACAGATGAAAATAGCTCCCGAACATTCTAACGATAAAGTATTAGAATTGATGGGAAAACCTGGAAAGAAATCGCTTGAAAAATTTAAAGATATGTTTTATAAGTACACGAGAGAAGCAGGTAAAGATCAGTATTTAACCTATTATTTTATTGCGGCTCATCCCGGCTGTACTGATAAAGAAATGGAAACTCTCAAAGAATTTGCGTCGGATAAATTATCTATATCGCCCGAACAGGTGCAGATTTTTACGCCTACTCCTTCTACATATTCAACATTAATGTATTATACCGAAATGAATCCCTTTACAAATCAAAAGATTTTTGTTGAGAAAAACCTTAGCGGTAAAATGGCTCAAAAAGATATTATAACGCAAAAGGAGAATAAGCGATATCGAAAAACAAATTATAAGTAAAATGCCGATACTTAATGAACAATGAATAAAACTAAATGATCTGATAAAGAAATATACTTTAGATAAGAAAAGGAGTGTATGAAGAAAACTAATATTTTAATAATAAAAATCATTTGAATTAATTTTTAGTGTAAATACTTTCGTAGTCATTTATAAACATATTAATATAATACGATGAAAAAGAAATTTGATTACATATCAATCAATAAACAATCATGGAATAGCAGAACAGATGTTCATTACAATTCCGAATTCTATGATAACGCCGAATTTATTAAAGGAAAATCTTCGCTTAATAAAATTGAACTTGATCTGTTAGGGGATATAAAAGGGAAATCAATACTTCATCTTCAATGCCATTTTGGTCAAGATACAATTTCATTGAATAGACTCGGTGCGGCTGTAACCGGTGTTGATTTATCCGATAAGTCGATTGAAAGAGCAAAGGAACTTTCTGCGAAAACAAAATCTGACTGTAAATTTATTTGTTGTGATTTGTATGAACTTCCGAAACATCTTAATGAGAAATATGATATTGTATTTACGAGTTACGGCACAATCAGCTGGCTGCCAGATCTTAATAAATGGGCAGCAATAATTGAAAAATTTTTGAAACCTGAAAGCAAATTTATTTTTGTCGAGTTTCATCCCGTAGTATGGATGTTTGACGACGATTTTAAAGAAATTAAATACAACTACTTTAATTCCGGACCTATTGTAGAATCGGAATCTGGTACCTATGCGGACAAAAAAGCTCCAATAAATCAGGATTTTGTAAATTGGAATCATAGTATTGGAGAGGTTATTGGAAGTTTAATTAAAAATGGACTTAAGATTATTTCTTTTGAAGAAATTGATTATTCACCATATAACTGTTTTAACAATGCTGTGGAATTCCAGCCGGGTAAGTTTAGAATAAATCATTTTGGAAATAAAATACCGATGGTTTTTTCGATTGTCGCTTCAAAAACTAACTAGAAATTAATTCGGGCTAAACCGCGTTTTATGTCAGTAGATTAAAAATGATTTTATCATTATCGTTTTTACAATCTAAAAATAATAAGGGATTTCATAAGGTTCTAAAATGAGAAAAATATTGACTCTATTCTTTATGTTTTTTGTTTCAGTTAGTATAAACGCTCAAAAAAAAATTGTTATTGATACATATGACGATTGGCTTAACTATACGTCTAGTAAAGATTCAATCAGATATTATAAAACATTTTCTCTTGGCGGAGAGTCCGATTTAATTGGTAACGGCGCGCTTTTACTCGATAAAAATGTACCTGATAGTTTATTCGCTTTGCGCTCCAATTTTGCGGGTTCAGGTGAGTGGGTTAGTAAAATGATAGATTTGCCCAAATATAAAAGAATTGACGGTGTGGTTCTGGATTTACTTGCTTACGGTAAAAAATTGGATATGCGCGAAGGCTGGGTAAAGTTCAAAGGAAATCCTTTAATTTCAGGAGCGAACAACGCATTACCTTTAAATAAAAACAATATTACAAATCAAACTATAATTTTGACTAATCCTCCCGGCGGTTTGCCTCAAGATCAGTCAATTGTAAAAGGTTCTGGTAAGTGGGAGGGTAAATATATTCTTTTCTTCAATCATAGTCCCACGGATTGGCCTTATGATTATTATTGGAGTTTCGCGGTTTCCGATTCGCTTTCCCCATTAAAAAAAGGAATAAATCCTTTTAAATTAGAATTAGATAATTATCCAACAGTCGGCCCGCTTGATGGACAGGCTCCCAATGATTGGATGAAAGCTAAAAATGTTTATTTCGCTCCGGATGAAACTAATCAATCCGATGGGCATATGTGGGTTAGCAACGATTTAATAAACTGGAAAGATTTGGGTGTTATTCAGGGTAAGGAAGGCACAGATCCCGGGATGACATTCGACGGGTACAGATACCATTTATTTAATGAATATGAATATGGGCCCATGATAAGTCATTGTTACTACGATCCATCAACAAATACCGCTTTTGATAACTCTGTTGTCGCTGATGTCGGTGATCATTCAGGTGATCCTGATGTTGTTTTCTTCAATAATCAATGGCATATGTTTATGGATGACGGTGAACATCTGCACTACAGTATAGCTTATGGAATAACCGAACCGGATTATTTTCCTAAAGGATGGAAAGTAGTTCCAAATATTTATGGTCCGTATAATCCCGACAATAAAGAAAAATATGACGATGATAATGACGAAGGCAACCGTTTTGGAACAGGAGACGCAGACGTAATAATTGAGGATAATACATTATATATGTTTACAGAGAGACCAGTTATGGCTGCGTACAAAGAATTGACAGAACTGCTTGAATTCGATAATATGAATTTTTCATTTTGTTTTAAATCATTCGAATCAGACAAACAAACTTTAGTTAGTCGTACCGATTGGATCAATGCCAGTCCATTAATTAAAGAGTATAAATTCGACGAACCATTGACCGGAGATTATTTTCAAATATATTTTAAAGTCTCCACAGAAAACTTAAAGGAATCGCCAATGCTAAAGAGTATATCTGTTCATTTTGACGATTAATAGAAATTTCAAAACATTAAAGTGTGATGCGTTAAATAAAATTTACCAGGTAAGTTAATTTTTGGAAAATTTGGGAAAAATAATTCTGCGAACAAAGTAGTTCGATTTTAATTAATTGAAAGAGAGTGTACAAATTTCCATTATTTAATTGAAGGAAAATAATTTCAAAGAGGATCAAAATAAATCGGATTTATAAATCATATAATTTGGTTTTAGCGTCAATTTTTTTATAAAATTTACGGGCTTTTGTAAGTAATTCCTTGCTTTTCTGTTCCTCATCCTTGGATTCGTATAATTTGCCCAATTCGGCGGTTGATTCAGCGGTGTTGATCTCGTTGTTAAAATCCTCATTCAAACGAATGCTGTTTTCAAAAAACTCTTCTGAGAGATT
>Ga0180007_10000402_pt1 | contig 75024 bp, 78 predicted proteins | sample MM_PC_MetaG_FD_121122 | JGI IMG/M metagenome (GOLD analysis project Ga0180007, IMG submission 121122) | Groundwater microbial communities from the Aspo Hard Rock Laboratory (HRL) deep subsurface site, Sweden - MM_PC_MetaG | ecosystem: Environmental > Aquatic > Deep subsurface > Groundwater... | reverse complement strand
TGACCCTAACTGCTCCGGCAAGCTCTGGAAGCTATACTTTCTCCTCTTGGTCAGGGTGCAATTCCGTGGGAGGAAACAGGACCTGCAATGTGACAATGAGCTCCAGCAAGACAGTTACGGCGACATTTAATACTCCAGCGATCCCAAATCCAGCCGACGCTATTCAGGATTGTGCGAGTTTCGGAGTTTATGACGGGACTATCATAGCGCAAGGAGGTATTGCTCACATCAATGATTTGTTAGCCCAGAATCCCCAAGGGAATTCTTATAGGAATTATTGGTGTAAAGTGGGGACAAATTGCACAGTTGACGAAGGAGGCACCCACGAAATAATGCTTTGGACAATTGGTAGCGGGAATGTTATGTGCAAAATGTCACCGTGGGTATGTACGACTGATTCCTGTCATGTAGAAGACAGATTCTATACGGGCTGTATGTATTGTATAGTAAAACAATAATTATTTGTATAGTAAAACAATAATCTATGAAAAAATTTTCTGTCAAATATAAACTCTCTATTTCTTTGCTTATGATTATTCTGTTTGTTTTATTATTAATGCCTTTTGTCGACAAATCTGAAAGAGATATCTTCTTTAAAAAAGGTGCGAATTTTTATTTGGGATTGAAAGGGCAGGAACAAAAATCGGAAAACTTTCCTTCTAATTTTGTTTGGGCCTCCAATCCTCTTATTGTTAATTCTTTGCCAACTTGCCCCTTTAGTGATGGTGATATAGGCGAAATTTTTGTTAAGAATAGTGGCTGTAGTTGGTCTGACTACAAGTGTACTTTAACTAATTATGATAAATGTAATTCAGGCGTAGATTATTATGGCTCTCCGTGGGGAGACTATTGTTGGTGTTATTATGATTCTAGCAAAATATGTGCAACTCAAGTTAGTATCAGTTGGGCTGGTTGTTGGTCTTGGAAATCTTACGTAAATTATTCTGAATTTTGCAATCTCTGTGTTAGAAGATAATTAACTTTAACTTTTTATCAAAAAATTATGAAAAAAAATAGCATTATATCTTTAGTTATTTGTCTTTTGGGGATTTTTATCTTTTTTTTCTTGGGCTACTTCGTTGGTAAAACACCTGTTTTAAGCGATAAAGTAAGCAAAGAACAAATTCAAAGAGAATTCCTGAATGAATTGAGAGGGGCAGGCATAATCCTACCCTTGCCGTCAGAGATAAAGACTATTGCTGGCGATTTGGCAGACATAGGACAAGATTTTATCATTATTCGACCAAAAGAAGATAATCATATTAATATCTTAGGGGTAGTTTTTCCTGAAAAAATGAAGTTTTTGATTGATCAGGCAACAGTTTTTCGCGTAGCTCACGAAAAGAGCGAGGAAGAGTTTATTAAAGAGTACGAGTTCTATATCAGCGAGAAGGAAAAGAGAGTGGCAGGAGGAGAAAGCGCGGAAGGATTGGTGTCGCCACTGCCATACAGTTACGAAAATATCGATTTTGGAGATTTGAAAATCGGCGATAGCATTAACATCACTTGTAATGTTGATGTTTTGAGCAGCACAGGAGATATTTATGCCAAAGAGATTGATTTAATGAATGAGATTGAAAATGGGGCCAACTCTATTTTTTAATGTGAGATTTTTTAAACTGGTTAGTTGTTGTTGGTCGATAATCACTGAAAACAAAAACAGGGCTTTCCGGGCTTAAGCCCTGTTTTGTTTGACAGAGTTTATAGAGAAGATATAATAGAATAAGCCTGTAATATATAAAGTATAAGGGTTGTAAAAATATGCTAAAGATTAAATTTTCTCAAAAACAAATAAATCAGTTTAAGCGGATGGGAATTGATGTTGTTTATCTCTTTGGTTCTTATGCTCAAGGCCGGACTTATCCCTTGAGCGACATTGATATTGGCATAGTTTTTAAGGACCCAGAGAGATATAAGGACAAGACGATGGATGTTTATCTTAAGTTATATGATATTTTCACCGGTGTTTTACCAAAGAGATATCTTAAACAACGTTTTAAGATGAGGGAGCACGAATTTGATATTGTCTTTTTGCAGTTTGCGCCCTTGAATTTACAATTTAATGCAATCAAAGAGGGAGTAGTGCTTTATGAGGGAGATGAAGCAAATAGACTTCAATATGAGGAATATGTTTTGAAAAGAAATGCTGACTTGAAATATTTTTATGATTTATCTTATAAATGTTTATTGGAAAGAATATGAAAAAGTTAAAAATAGATAAAAAGATAATTTTTGAAAGGATGAAGATAATTGAGATTCATGTTGGGCGGCTTGAAGAAATTCGAGAGTTATCCAAAGCCAAATTTGCTTTCCCGGATAATTTTGCTATTGCTGCTTATAATCTTAGGTCTGCTCTTGAAGCAACTTTTGATATTTGCGCCCACATTTTGTCAAGAATTCCCGGCGCTCAAATTGATGAATACAAAAAAATGGCCTTAGAGATGGGAAGACAGAAGGTAATTCCTAACGATTTTGCCGAAGAAAATCTGTATGAGATGGCAGGATACAGAAACCGGCTAACTCATTTTTATTTTGAAGTAAGCGCAAAAGAGATGCATAAAATTATTCAAAATAATTTAGATGATTTTAGAGTTTTTTTGAAGCATATCAAAAAGTTTGTGGAATAAAAAGATATTTTGATATTTTCTATATCTATATTTAAATAAAAAAGCGGGGCTTGCTGAAAAACACTGGGTTCTTGGCAAGCCCCTTTTGCGTTGAGTATGGTGATAACCTATTTCCGGTTTCCGGCCCGCTTTTTCCTCTATTTGGTTATTCATCGCCCCCTCCTTGGTTTAGACATTTCTGGGCATAACATTCACTAGGCCTCCCAGAGTGAGGTTTTGGAGGATTAGTTCCCCTTTTTCAATAGTCAGGTCGCCTTCCTTAGTTTCTCCAGCGACTTGGATGACGATTCTTAGGGGAACGGCTTTGTTTTCCGGAGTGAGATACAGGCCATTGGCCGTGAGATTGTTTGCCTGGGGAGCGATTCTTTGGTGCCGGGGATGGCTGGAGTCAGGATGCTGGTAGAAATAGGCCTTAATTGTGGCGTCTGCGCGGGCTGGGACTGGGTAGTAATCTTGGACAGGACCAGCCAGGATGGCCTTGGTAAGCCAGTAAAGCACTTTCGGGGTTTTAGGGTCAGTGGTGTAAGGGACAATCTTTCCTTCGAGATACTTCAGAAGTTCCTCGGAAGAGAGCTTTTCCCCACTGGCTCTGGTGCGCATCCAATTCATCCAATCCTGGGTCAGAGGGTGGCAGTGATGGTCTTGGCTTTTAACAAGGCAAGGAAAGGCGCGGGTTTCTACACTGTTGGTCGGCATCGGTTTCACCTCCTTGTAAAGGTTCTATTTCAAACAATAATAGAACGATTTAGTATTAATTGTCAAGTTTGAGTTCTTTTTTGTTTTGCCGAAAAAGACAATAATAGAAACTGAGATGATAGAAATTTGGATAACAGAGAGGGAGAGGGTGTGAAAAACTTTTTGCTGGATATTTGTATTTGTGGTAAAATAAAAAAAATGAAGCTTGAATTTTATCCCGAAGAAAAATTAAAAAGAGAAATTTTAAATATTGCAGGCAAACATTTGGACCTCAATAAATATAGGGTATTCTTTTTCGGCTCGCGGATAGCCAATAAGGGAACGGAGCGTTCCGATATTGATATTGGCGTTGAGGGCCCAGAACCCTTACCTTCTAAAATATTGTCTTTGATAGAAGAAGAAATTGAAAATCTCCCAACATTACACAAGATAGAAATAGTTGATTTTAAAAAGGTTTCACCTGATTTTTACGAGGTAGCAAGTCAGAATATTGAAATAATTAACGATTAAAGTTTATGTCAAAATTAGAGGCGCTGTTTCAACAATTTCAAAAAGCCGTTGCCCGGTTAAAAGATGTTTTAGAACAAGAAAAAAACGAATATATTAGAGATTCGGCTATTCAACGCTTTGAATTTACTTTTGACCTTTCTTGGAAACTCATAAAAACCTTTTTGGAAGAAAATAGAGGAATAATCTGCGCTTCTCCCAAAGGATGTTTCCGGGAAGCTTACACTCAGAGCGTTTTGGATTATGATGAATGTTGGATTGAGATGACTGATACGAGAAATAAGACAGCCCATATTTATAAAGAAGAATTTGCTGACGAGATTTATTCAAGAATGTCTGTTTATCTAAATTTATTCAATGGGTTAATAGAAAGATTAGAAAAATTGAAAGATAATTGAATTAATAGAATATGAAATTTTCGCTCAAACAAATTTTGATTGGTTTCTGGGGGTTTGTCCTGATTTTATTGTGCGGTTTTTGGTTATTGTCCGGCAATAATGAGCAGGCGGAAGCCCAGTCATTGACCATTTTCTATGAAACATTCCCTAACAGCGACAGCGCTTGGAACGGCTCGGGCGATACAGCGCAAAGCGAATCTGGTTGGGCGGTTTATCAGGATTATAACGACAGCGATTCCATAAGAATCTCTAATCAGGATGTCGGGAGAGGGACGGTTCCTCCCTCTGGAGGAAACCACTTAACCTTTAATGATTGCGATTACGGGTTCAGGTCGCCGGAAGATTATGCCATAACTTATGTTTCCATAGATTTAAGCGGTTATCAAAGCGTGGTTATACAGTATTATTGGCAGTCAGATGATGTGGACAGCGGAGAGGGATTAAGGACCGCTTACTCTACTAATTCTACGGACGGTAAAAACGGAACATGGACAGCGATTGCCTCTCATATAAATCCAACTGACGACCGGTGGTATGTCCAGACATTTAATCTGCCGGACCCTGCCTGCGTTTCTAATTTTAAATTAAGGTTTTCTTCCAAAAGCAGTCTCACGAGCGAAAACGTTTTGGCGGATGATGTTAAGCTCACAGGAGAAGCGTCTTGCAGTCTCAATGGCGCGACTTGCGGCGCAGACCCAGAATGCTGTTCATCAAATTGCGCCCTTGATTATGACGGGGCAGGAAGTTTTTGCTGCGCTTCGGGACAATGTTCTCACAACGGAAGCTGTTATTCGGACGGAACTTGCCAAGGCGCTTATAAATGCGCGTCGGAAACTTGGGTTAATCATTGCGCTAACGGAATTCAGGATTGCGATGAAACTGGAATTGATTGCGGCGGGGCTGATTGCGGTTCCTGCTTCGCCGCATGCGGCAACCATAATGTATCCGGTTGGGCATGGGCGGGGGCGCCCCAATCTGTTGCTCCGCAAAAGATTGGCCTTGGCTGGCTTAGTTTTAGCTGTGAAAATCAGGGCACAGGAACAGATTACGGAGTGGACATAGAGTCGGACGGCAATTTAGTCGGCTATGCCTATTATGATATGAACGACCCGAATACCGGCACAAACGAGGTTGGTTGGATTGACTTTGACCCGTCTTTGGCTGGCCGGCCCGGCGCGCCAAATAGGACTGCGAGAGTTGATTTAGATGGCACTGCCTCCAGTTATGGCTGCACGAGCGCTGGTTGTGTTTATGGCTGGGCAAGAGCGGTTGGCTATGGCGGTGGCTGGGACGGCTGGATAAAATTGCGGAAAGACCCGGGTGATTCAGGCGTAAATTATGGGGTCTATATTGACACTGATGACGGCGAGTTTCATGGCTGGGCTTGGGGAGGGGATGTTATGGGCTGGCTCAGTTTTAATTGCGACAATTTGGGCACGTCCTGCGGGACGACAAACGATTACAAAGTCCAGACAAGTTTTAGTTTTTCAAGCGCCCCGATTGTGAGCGATTTCAGAAAGGACTCAACCAGTTATTGTTCCTCTATCCAGAAGAGAGGACACATTGATTTTAGCTGGCTGTATACCGGAGATAATCCGCAGGAAGAATATAAGATTGCCATATCCACTAATCCGGGCTTTGGCGGAGCGCAGGAAATCATTAGGACTCAAATAGTGGCTCCGGGTTTGCGGGGGACATCGGGCGTTGATGTTGTTCCATCGCCGACACTTGGGGAGTTAGAAATCGGTTATAACGACACTTATTATTTCCGCGTGAAAGTTAAAGATTCCAATGATGTTTGGTCTAATGACTGGTCGGGTAGTGTAAGCGCCGCCACTCCATTGCACGCCTATCCTTGGCCTGATTTTAACTGGGAGCCGGCTGAACCGGCGGTTGAAGAGACGGTTATTATGGATAATTTGTCAAAATGCTATGATACAAGCAACAATGAGACAGCTTGTAGTTCTTGGGCGTGGATTATTCCCGGAACCGCTGTATTTGTAGACGGTACTAATGCTTATCAGTTCGAACCGCATATTCAGTTTTTCAGCGCTGGCGACAATCCCGTCACTTTACGGGTAAGCGATTCTGTGGGCATTTGCGAGAAAACCAAAAATGTCGGCATTAAGCTTCCTATGCCTGGATGGATAGAAGTGCCTCCGCAGTAAAAATCCAAATATCAAATGTCAAATCAAGCTCAAAATCCAAAATCCAAATTGAAGAAATGTATTCTTTTGACGTTGGGATTTGGACATTGGTCATTATTCGTCTGACATCTTGCTTTTTTCCATAATGTTTGCTAAAAACATAATAGTCGTCTGAATAAGTTTTTTATTTTACATTTTTAGTTTTTAATTTTTAATTTAACTGAGCCGGAGCGAACCCCGAGCGGGCCGAGGGGGAGCGGAGGCGAGGGAACGTGGGAGTACCGAAACAAAGAAAAACTAAATCACGAAGAAATCAGAGAAGGCAGCACATATTTTTAAAGCAGCCGTCTTTAAGTGTTTGTCCGAAATGCGGGAAACCGGTCGCGTCTCATACAATGTGCCAGAATTGCGGTTATTACAAAGGGCGAATGGTTGTGGATGTCTTAAAAAAACTGGATAAAAAAGAGCGGAAAAAGAAGGAAAAGGAAATTAAAGCCCAGGAGAAAGGCAAAGAGAAACCGCTGACCATGGAAGGGTTGAGTAATAAGTAAAATCCAAAATCTAAAGCTCAAATGTCAAATCAAATCCAAAATCCAAATGTCAAAATAATGATTTTTTGGATTTTGAGCTTTGGGCTTGATTTGTCATTTGGATTTTGACATTGGGATTTCTAATAACATGGGCAGTCGTCATCTTTCCAGAAGCATAGCGATGCAGTCCTTATACGAGAAGGATTTTATGGGAGATAAGGTAGACCTTGAAGAGGTCTTGGAGAGAAATATCCGGGAGTTCGGGCCGGGCTTGGAGGATACTGATTTTGCCCGAAAATTAGCGCTTGGCGTGGCGGAAAATATGGACAAGATTGATAAGATTATTGAAAAAGCCGCACCCGAATGGCCGATTGAGCAAATCAATATAGTGGACCGGAATGTTTTAAGAATCGGCTTGTATGAATTAATTTACTCCAATAAAGAAGAGGTCCCGCCCAAGGTGGCTATCAATGAAGCGATTGAATTGGCGAAGATGTTCGGCGGAGAATCTTCGGGGAAATTCATCAACGGAGTATTGGGCACGGTCTTTAAACAAATAAGCAATTAAGCAATTAAGCAATTAAGCAATTAAGCAATTAAACAATTTAACGATTAAACAATTAAGCAAACGCTTCGCTTAAACAATTAAACAATTAAACAATTAAACAATTAAACAATTTAACAATTAAGCAATTAAGCAGGGGGCCGATGGAAAAATTTTCAGAGTTAGAAAAAAAATTAAATATTTCTTTCAAGGATAAGAATCTCCTGGCGCAAGCGTTCTGTCACCGTTCGTATTTGAATGAAAATCCGGAGTTCGGCACCGGTCACAATGAGCGGCTTGAATTTTTAGGAGATGCGGTTCTGGAATTGATAGTGAGCGAGCAGCTTTTCTTGGATTATCCGGACGAAGGAGAAGGGCTCCTGACGAGCTGGCGGGCGGCGCTGGTCAACAGCAAATCATTGTCAAAAACAGCCCGAGAACTTGATTTTAATGAATTCCTATTGTTATCCAAAGGAGAGCGTAAAGAAAGAGGGAAGGCAAGGCAGGAAATATTAGCCAACACCCTTGAGGCGTTTGTGGGCGCCCTATACCTTGACCAGGGCTATAAAATATGTAAGAACTTTATAGAAGAACATTTGACAGTTAAATTGCCTTCAATCTTGGCTAACCACGAATTCGTTGATAATAAGAGTCGATTTCAGGAGATAGCCCAAGAAAAAGAAAAGATTACGCCCCGCTATGAGGTTTTAAAAGAGTGGGGGCCGGATCATGCCAAGAGTTTTATTGCCGGAATTTTCCTGGGGGAAAAATTAATAGCCCAAGGAGAAGGGATGTCAAAACAAGAGGCGGAAGAAGCGGCGGCCAGAGAAGGGCTGAAGAAAAAGAAATGGCGCTAAGTAAAAATCTGAAATCCAAATGTCAAATGTCAAATCAAATCCCAAATCCAAATGTCAAAATAATAATATTTTTGGATTTTGAGCTTTGGGCTTGATTTGTCATTTGGATTTTGTCATTTGGATTTAAATAAATATATGTTATCTATAAGATTTTTAAGGCAGGGCAAGTTGCACCAGCCGTCATATAAGATAGTGGTCATTGAAAAAACCCGTCCGCCTAAAAGCGGGAGGTTTATAGAGCAACTCGGTTTTTATAATCCTTTAACAAAAGAAAAACAGCTTAAGGCGGACAGAATCAATTATTGGATTTCTAAAGGCGCCCAGCCGTCAGACACGATGCACAATTTATTGGTGAGAAATAAAATTATTGAGGGAGTTAAGGTTGCCGCGCATAGTATTAAGAAAAAGAAAGAAGAGGAGACAGAGGCGCCAAAAACGCCTGCTGCAAAAGCCCCAAAACAAGAGGAGTCAAAACAAGAGGAGCCAAAACAAGAAGAGCCGAAACAAGAAGAAGAAAAGGGCGAAGAGGTTAAAATCGGGTAAACCGCCTTGACAATACGCCTCAAAGAATTAAAATGATAGAAGTTCATAACTCTGTTTTTACAGAGGGATAGAAAGGTCGGAGTAAGCGTAATAACAAGATTTAAAAGATTTAAAGAATATGGCAGAAAAGACACCTGACAAGGATTTTCTTGAATTTATCGTCAAGGCCTTAGTAGATAATCCAGACGATGTCAAGATTGACCGCAAGGTTGATGAAATGGGCGTCTTGTTGAACCTTAATCTTAACAAGGACGATATGGGCCAGATTATCGGCCGACAGGGCTCTACTGTTAGAGCTATTCGAACCTTGCTTCGCATTATTGGTTTAAAGAATCATGCCCGCGTCAATCTTAAAATAGAGGAACCAGAAGGCGGTTCAGGCCGGATGATGAATAGGGAAAAAGAAAGTGAGCCGAAACTTGACGATTTAAAACTGTAAATCGTCTAATTATCAAGAACCAAGAACAAAGAGCCGCGCTATCCAATTCCCGCGTCCGCATCGCTATCCGAGTAAGCTCGCTTGCGAAGCGCCGCGGGCGAGGTGGTGTGCGGTTTTTTGGTAAAATATGGTGAGATTCGACATTATAACCATATTTCCGGAAATTTTTGCTTCATATTTTGATGAGAGTATAATTAAGCGCGCCCAGAGAAAGAAGTTAATAAAGATTAACATCCATAATTTGAGGGATTATGCCGCTGACCGGCATCGGACAGTTGATGACAGACCTTATGGCGGGGGAGCGGGAATGATTTTGAAAGTGGACATCATCTTTAAGGCGATTAAGAAGGTTATTGACAAAAAGATCGGCGGCAAAGATAGAAGAATTATTTTACTGTCCGCAAAAGGCAAGCCGTTTAATCAGAAAAAGGCGCAGGAGTTTGCCAAAAAATACAAGCAGGTAATATTGATTTCCGGCCGTTATGAGGGGGTTGATGAAAGAGTGGCAAAATATATTGCCGATGAAGAAATCTCAATAGGCGAATATGTCCTTACGGGCGGAGAAATTCCGGCAATGGTGGTGGTGGATGCGGTTTCGCGTTTAATTCCCGGGGTTATAAAAGAAGAATCGTTAAAAGAGGAGAGTTTTAATTTCAAAATTCAAAATTCAAAATTCAAAATTCAAGGAGAGTATCCTCAATATACCCGGCCCGAAGCGCTTGAGGCGGGAAAATATATTAAAAATTGGCGGGCTTGCCCTCCAAAATTTCGCAGAGCGAAATTTTGGAGAGTTCCCAAAATTCTTCTTTCGGGCAATCATAAAAAAATAGAAGAGTGGAAGAACAAGCAAAGCATTGAAAAATAGGCATTTTCTGCTATAGTATAATAACACAGAGAGATATTTTTTTATTTATGCCAACACTGTCAGTGAATAAGGTTAAGAAATTATATTACGAAGAAAAATTGAGTGTTTTTGAGGTGGCTCAAATTCTGCAAAAACATCCCAAAAGCGTATTCAAATTCATGGGAAAGAATGGTTTAGCGCGCAGAAGTGCAGCAGAGATGAATAGAATAAGATTTGAAAGGAAGCCGCTTAGTTTTAGTATAAAACAAGATCTGCTGACGCAGAAGAGAAATTAAGGATTGCTGGCATTATGCTATATTGGGCGGAGGGGGCTAAACCGAACGCTGCTAAGAGAAGTTGGACCGTGGATTTGGCAAACAGCGACCCTCGCATGATAATGCTTTTTCTTAGATTTCTACGTACAATATGCAGAGTAGATAAGAAACGTTTGCGCGTATTCCTATATTGTTATGCCAACCAGAATATTGACTCGCTGAAACAATATTGGCATAATATAACCCACATTCCATTAAGTCAGTTCACTAAACCTTATGTGCGCAAGGATTTTATCCAAGAAAAGACTGGTAAGATGCCACATGGTTTAATCCATATTAGATATAATGACAAAAAACTTATACTGCAGATATCAGATTGGATCAGAGAATATTTGGAAGAAAACAGCATTGCTGGGTAGGTACTCAAGTGGTCAACGAGGACTCTCTGTAAAAGAGTTGGCGTTCGCCTTCGGGGGTTCGAATCCCTCCCTACCCATAAATTTTTGCCTCTGCAAAAATTTATTCCTAATTACAAATTACTCTCACAAAATACAAAAGAAACGCGCTGATGTAGCTCAGTTGGCAGAGCACCCCGCCCCTTTTGCCGAAGTAGTTCAGTGGTAGAACGCTTTCTTGGTAAGAAAGAGGCCATGGGTTCAATTCCCATCTTCGGCTTGTTGATAGGGGGCGGGGAGGTCGTCGGTTCAAATCCGACCATCAGCCCAACAATTAATCATTATTTTCGCTCTGTTTTTGCATTTTGCGTTTTGCATTTTGCATTTGACTGAGCGAAGCGAAGGAACATGGCAAAGAAAAAGAAACCAATTATACGGCTTAGATGCGATGTGTGCAAAGAAATCAATTATTATACGAGAAAATCCCACGATGCCACCACCGAGGGGAAAAAATTAGAATTGAAAAAATTCTGCACCAATTGCCGAAAACATACCTTACACAAAGAAGTAAAGAAGTAAAAATTTGTGTTCAGCATAAAAATTAAAAGTGCCAAAAATAATTTTTTAATTCTGAATCATGCCCAAAGAATGGATTTTAAATAGCGCTATAAATCGTTGGGGACTTCAAAAGAAAAAACAGGTCGGCGCTGTCTCTGATGAAATAAGAAGATTCAGCCCCAGAACTCTTGAAGATTGGAGAGATCATTATTTTAGGAACGTTTATCCGAAAGAGCATTTAGTAGAAATCGGTAAAAAGTTATATATAAAAATTTCCGAAGTTTTACAAGCAGAAATAGAAGATATCACGGAACAGGATTGTGTTGATTATGTAATCAATTTAGTGATAAATAGAACATTTGATGGATATGTTAGCGAGAAGCAGACGATTTATGGACAATTACAAGATATTTTAGGAGTCAAAATAGAACCAGCGCCAGATGAATGGGATAGGTTATTTAATGTGGATTTTTATATTAAAATAAAAGAAAAGTACATCGGCTTACAAATCAAGCCCACAGGATATGCTTTTATTACCCAGATTATTAAAGAACACGAAGTACAGAAACAAACCCATAAAGAATTTACTGCTAAATATGGAGGCAAAGTATTTTATATCTATTCTGTGAAAGAGGGCGATAAAAAAGTTATCTATAATAAAGAAGTTATTGACGAAATTAAACAGGAAATTAAGAGATTAAGTTAAAATATGGCGACCATCCATAAAATTATCATAGGCGATTCAAGAGCTATGACTGAAATTGAGAATGGGTCAGTCCATCTTGTTATCACCTCGCCTCCTTATTGGCAGATAAAAGATTACGGAGATTCGAATCAAATCGGTTTTAATGATAGTTATGAGGAGTATATTGATAACTTAAATAAAGTGTGGTCAGAATGTCATAGGGTCCTGTATCCGGGATGCAGGCTATGTGTTAATATAGGCGACCAATTCGCCAGAGCAGCGACTTATGGAAGATACAAAATTATACCTATTCGTGAAGAAATTATCAGATTTTGCGAATCAATTGGATTCGATTATATGGGTGCTATTATCTGGCAGAAAAAGACCACAATGAATACAACAGGAGGGGCTTCGGTGATGGGTTCTTTCCCTTATCCCCGAAATGGGCTCATTGAAATTGATTATGAATTTATATTATTATTTAAAAAATTAGGTCAGTCGCCGAATCAAGTAATTAAAGAGATCAAGGAAAAATCTAAATTATCAAATGAAGAATGGAGGAAATATTTTACAGGACATTGGAATTTCGTTGGTTGCAAACAGGATAAACATATTGCTATGTTCCCGGACGAATTGCCGCGGCGGCTTATAAGAATGTTCAGTTTTGTCGGCGAAACGGTTCTTGATCCCTTCTTGGGAAGCGGGACTACTTCACGAGTGGCTCGAAAATTGAAAAGGAATTCGATCGGATATGAAATTAATAAAGATTTTTTACCGATTATTGAAGATAAGATTGGTAAGAACAAGCCGTCTTTGTTTGACGAAAGAGATGTAATAGAAGTCGTTTATCGAAGTAATAAAAGTAATGGCGGCAGTAATCATCCGAAAATTGTCAAAGATGTTAAAATGATTAATAATCGCATTCGTCATCCGGAATATTGGAAAACATTAAAAAACGAAAATGTTTTAAAATTTAAAATATAGATTATTTTATGAAGTTTTTCTGGATGCGGTTTCAGAGAGTCCCGTATACAAGGGCTCCCCGGATGGGATAGAGAAATATTTTTATCATTTTGCCGTTCTCGCCCGCCGTGATTTGTAAATTAAATATAGGCCTGTAGCTCAATTGGCAGAGCACCGCTCTCCAAAAGCGGGGGTTCCGTGTTCAATTCACGGCGGGCCTGCTTCCAAAATCCAAAAATTAAAAGAAAAGCCAAAAATGAAAATGCGACTTAAGAAAAGGACTATTGTCACTTTGAGCGCAATCGCTGTATTGATTGTGGCAGTAATCATTATTTCTATTTCAAGAAACGGAGAGAATTATAATTTTTATACTATTACCAAAGGAGATGTGTTTCAGGAGGTTTCGGAGAGCGGGACAGTCAAAAAGGGAGATATTATTCCTTTGAGTTTTAAGAGCGTCGGACAGATTGACAAGATATACGTTAAGGCGGGCGATACGGTTTCCCGGGGAGCGGTGTTGGCAAAACTTGACAGCGCTCAATTATATATTCAACTCCAGCAGGCAAAGGCAAATTTGGCGTTGGCTCAAGCAGAGCTCGGGAAATTGATGGCTGGCGCAAGCGCAGAGGAGATTCAAGTAGCTGAAACAACCGTGGATAATGCCAAGACCACATTAAGAAACGAAGAACAAGACCTTGATAACGCCATTGTGTCCGCAGACAACAACTTAAAAGAAGCTTATGAGGATGCTTTCGACACTTTAAATGATTCTTATCTTAAGGCGTATAATTCGCTTACAACAGTGACCTCAATACAAAGCGAATATTTCAGTGACACTTACCAATATTCTCTTGAGGTTAAGGCGCGCAAAAAATCAATAGAGGATGCCCAAAAAGAGATGCGGACATATTTGGATGAGGCAAAACTCAATTTTACGGAAAGCAATATTGATTCTGCTCTTGTGAACTTTGAGAAAAATTTAACCGACATCCGCGATGATTTGGCGGAGGTGAGAATCATCATAGAGAGCGAGAGTTATCGCAAGACCGTTTCTTCCACAGACAAGACATCTTTAGATACCCAAAGGGGATACATAAACACTGCTTATACCAACATCATAGGAGACCAGCAAAGTATCGCTTCTGTGAAGATTGCCAATAAAACCAATATAGATATTGCCGCCGCCAGCGTGGCTGCAGCCAAGGACGCGCTGAAAGCGGCCGAAGATAATTTGGCGCTTACTGTTGCCAATCCGCGAGCAGAAGATATCAACCTCTATCGAGCAAAAGTGGAAAGCGCGCAAGCCAGCGCGGATATTTTGGAAAATCAGATTTATGAAGCTACCATAAGAAGCCCGGTTGATGGCGTTGTTTCCTCGGTTGATAAATTGGCAGGCGAAACCATTCCGGCCGCTATCCCGGTAATTTCTGTTTTGCCTTCAGAGGAATTTGAAATTGAGGTTGATATTTATGAAGAAGACATTGTCAAAATAGAGGAAAATGATTTGGTGAAAATAGAACTGGTGGCATTTCCCGGAGAAACATTTGAAGGCCGGGTAATTTTCATAGAGCCGACTGAAAAATTAATTGATGGGGTTGTTTATTATGAAGTCAGCGTTAGCTTTAGTTCAGCGCCCGAGGGGTTGAAACAAGGAATGACTGCTGATATTACTATCATCACCGAAACAAAAGAGAATGTACTTGCTGTTTCAAGGGATGCTATCCAAAAAAATGGAGATAAAACTATGGTAGAAATTATGGATAATGGCAAGCTAAAAGAAAAAGAAATCCAAATCGGGCTGGAGGGAGACAATGATTTAGTGGAAATTGTCGGAGGACTGAGTGAGGGAGAAGAAGTTCTTATCCAATAAAAATATGGAAAAATCAATCATACGCCTTCAAGATGTCTGGAAAACATATCAGATGGGCAAAGTAGAGGTTCCTGCGGTTAGGGGAATTAGTTTGGAGATTTTTCCAGGCACATTTGTCTCAATTATGGGCCCAAGCGGTTCAGGGAAAAGCACTCTCTTAAATATGATCGGTTGTTTGGATTTCCCGAGCAAGGGAAAAATTTTTCTTGATGGACAAGATACATCTATACTTTCTGAGAGCCAGCTTGCCCAAGCCAGGGGACAAAAAATTGGCTTTATTTTTCAACAATTTAATTTATTGCAACACCTGACAGCTTTGGAAAATGTTATGCTCCCCATGGTTTTCCAAGGGCAGGAGGAAGAGCAAAGAAAAGCGCGAGCGCGCTATCTTTTAGATTTAGTCGGGTTGGGCGATAGGGTTGACCATCTGCCTTCAGAACTTTCAGGCGGTCAGCGTCAAAGGGTGGCTATTGCCCGGGCCTTTGCTAATAAACCTCAATTGGTTATCGCTGATGAGCCGACAGGCAACCTTGATTCGCACTCTGGGCAAAAAATTATGGATATTTTAGTCCAATTTCACAAAGAACAAAAAGGGACTATTGTAGTCGTCACCCATGATTCGATTATAGCCAATTATAGCCAAAAAATATTTCATATTATTGACGGTCAAATAGTCCAAAATCATAAACAAAGCGAACAAACCATATGGAAGCAATAAAAGAATATTTTAAGCTTGCTATAAAAAATCTCAAGACCAGAAGATTAAGGAGTTGGTTGACTATTCTTGGTATTGTGGTCGGAATTTTTTTAGTAATAACCCTTATCTCTCTCAGTGGAGGAATTAAAAATACTATCCTTAAGCAATTAAATGCTCTGGGCGGGGATATAATTTTTGTTATGCCTGGGGCTATAGATAACCCCTTAACAACATTTATGGGCGGTCAGATGTTAAGCGAAGAAGACATCCAAACAGTCAAAAAGACGAAGGGAGTGGAGGTGGCTTTGCCCATGTCTCAAAAATCTCAACTGATGCGCTATAACAATGAGCAGAAAACAATTTTTCTTACTGGTTTTCCTTGGGACGAGGGAAAGGATTTTTTGAGCAATTTTCAGGGTTGGAATTTATCTGAAGGCACCTGGCCCTCACCCGGCAAAAGAGAACTTTTGCTCGGCAGTTTGGTGGCGGAAAAGGACTTCTTTAGCAAAAGAATAAAAGTAGGCGATACAGTTACTGTTAACGGCAAATCTTTTAAGGTGGTAGGAATTTTGAATTCTATCGGGAATAAAGGGGACGATACATCGGTTTATCTTGACCGGGAGGTCTTCCAACAGATCACCGGAGACAGGGAGGGAGGCGCTTTGGCGATTATGGTTAAGGCAGAAGAGGGAGTTTCCCCGGATGAACTAGCGGCCAGGATAAAAAGTGAGTTGGACGAGGTAAGAAAAAGGAGAAGGGGAGAAGATGTGTCAGATTTTTCAGTGCTCACCTCGGAAAAAATGGGGAGTATTGCCGGCGGGGTTCTCGGAGTGATTCAGGCGGCAGTGATGCTCTTTGCCGCTATTTCAATTTTGGTCGGAGGACTTGGAATTATGAATACGATGTTCACCTCTGTGCGGGAGAGAACAAAAGAAATAGGAGTATTGAAAGCAATTGGGGCGAAGAACAGCGCGGTTATTTCGATTTTTCTGATAGAATCGGGCATTCTCGGTTTGATAGGCGGCGCCGGCGGTGTAATTTTTGGGCTTATCGTTGCCAAACTAATAGAGGGTTACAGCCGGGCAAGCGGAGCATTTTTGTTGGAAGCGTATATGCCGGCATCGTTAATAATATTCGGATTATTTTTCTCATTTTTGATTGGCTGCCTTTCAGGATATTTGCCTGCCCGCAAAGCCGCGAAGTTAAGACCCACGGAGGCCTTGCGGAGTTATGAGTAGAAATCCGTTCAGGGAATATAATTTTATTCAAAATCCAAAATCCAAAACCCAAAACCCAAAACCCAAAGCTCAAATGTCAAATCAAGCTCAAAATCCAAAATCCAAATTGAAAAAATGTATTCTTTTGACATTGAGTCATTTGGATTTGATTTGACATTGGGATTTTGACATTGAGATTTAAGACATGTCTTTAACAGATGATTTAATTAAACAGGGTTGGCTAAAGACCCCGGAAATTATCAAAGCGTTTCAAACGGTTAAACGCGAGGATTTTTTAGGCGATGGCTATAAAGAGATGGCGGAGGTGGATGAGGCGTTTCCAATCGGCTATGGGCAGACGATTTCCCAGCCATTAGTAGTGGCTTTTATGCTGGAGAAATTAGGGCCCAAAGCCGGGAACAAAATTCTTGATGTCGGCTCTGGTTCCGGCTGGACAAGCGCCCTTCTGGCTTACATAGTAAGCCAGAAGGGAATTCTCAATTCCCAATTCCCAAATCCCAAACAAATCCAAAATTCCAAATCTCAAATTAATGGCAAGGTGATTGCTATTGAGATTGTCCCTGAATTAAAAGAACTCGGAAAAAGAAATGCCGGGAAGTATGGATTTATTAAGCAAGGCAGGTTAGAATTTATCTTAGGAGACGGAAGAAAGGGCTATCCGCAGGAAGCTCCGTTTGACAGGATTCTTTGTTCGGCTTCGGCGGACAGTATGCCCTCCGCTTGGGAAAAACAGGTTAAAATCGGCGGTAAAATAGTGATGCCGATAAATAACTCCATTTGCGCTTTTACTAAAAAAGCGGATGGGTCTTTTGAAAAAGAAGAATATCCAGGATTTGTCTTTGTCCCCTTAGTAGAAAAAGAATAGCAGGAACGCATAAGGTCGTTCCTGCTATGTCGAGGTTTGTACTATGGATCGGGTTTTCTCATTGAAGGTTGCCCGAATAAGATTAGGCAGATGGCTGCTAACCCGAGCCCGCACACGAAATCGTCTGAGCCGCCAGAATGGAGTGACGTCACACCCACTATTATCATGCAGGCAGCACAGAGGAAACCCACAAACATTAGAAGATTAGAAAAACTTTGGGGAAATCGCATCGTGCACCTCCTTTTCTATAACTTACTACAACTGAATAATTTTTACAATACTTTTACCTTGAGGCAATGACAAAAAAATCCATCCTTATTTTTATAGCAATTATTTTGGCACTTTTTCTTGTGGCGTGGTTTCAAATTTATGTCCCTTCTTCTGTGAATAGCGAAGAAAGGATATTTAGGGTTGAAACAGGGGATGGGCTCGGCGATATATCCGCTAATTTGAAGCAGCAGGGATTCATCAATAATGACCTCTTTTTCAAAGTTTATGTTTATTTGTACGGCAAAGAATTATCCCTTAAAGCAGGGGATTACCTCCTTTCCGGTTCTATGTCTATAAAGGAAATTGCTGACCAGATTATTCGAGGGAATACTGTCGGGACGAAAATTACCATCATAGAGGGCTGGAATATAAGGAATATAGCCGAATATCTTGAAGACAAGGGGGTTTGCCAGCCAGAAAGTTTTTTGGAAGCAGTTAATGCTTCAGCAGGCCTCGCCGAAGAATTTGATTTTTTGAAAGACAAGCCAGGGAAAAATAATTTGGAAGGGTATCTTTTCCCAGACACTTATTGGATTAAGCAAACAGCCAGCCCAGAGGAGGTTATAAGGATATTCTTGACTAACTTCGACAAAAAACTCAACCCAGAGATGAGAGAGGAAATTCAGTCCCAGGACAAGACAATTTTTGAAATCATTACAATGGCCTCAATAATAGAAAAAGAAGTGGCGACTGATGCTGACCGGGCCATTGTGTCAGGAATTTTTTGGAAACGGCTGAAGAATCATTATCCCTTGCAATCCTGCGCCACCATTGCCTATGCCTTAGGGGTTGATAAATGGCGATACAGTGTAAGCGACACTCAAATAGAGTCGCCGTACAATACTTATAAATACGCCGGCTTGCCAACAGGGCCTATTTCTAATCCCGGGTTGTCTGCTATTAAGGCAGCAATTTATCCCGAGGAAAGTGATTACAATTATTTCCTGTCAAAGCCGGACGGAGAAACGGTTTTCAGCAGAACCTTGCAGGAACACAACCTCGCCATCCAAAAATATCTGAAATAAATTACGAGACCCGGCCCGCCTACAACGCTATAGCACTGCGGGCAGGCCTCGTTGCGACAAAAGCGGGGTTTTATGGCATAATATATTAAAATATTAAAATAGTTTTATGGCAAAAATAGCCATTATAATTTCTTTTAGGAATTTTCGGGATGAGGAGTATTTTATTCCGAGAAACATTTTTCTTGGCGCTGGTTTTGAAGTTATTACCGTCAGTTCGCAAAAGGGTATTGCCATTGGCGGAAGCGGGGGAGAGGCACAGGTGGACAAAACATTTGACGAGATTGATATATCACAGCTTGACGCGGTGGTTTTTGCTGGCGGCCCCGGTGCTTATAAATACATTGACGACGAGGAGGTTTGGGAAATTGCTAAAGAGGCAAATCAGCAAGGGAAATTATTGGCAGCCATTTGCATTGCGCCGGCAATTTTGGCAAAAGCCGGGATTTTAAAAGGGAAAAAGGCGACCATCTGGTCAAGCGTAATGGACAAGAAGCCAATCAGGGTTTTGGAAGAAGGGGGAGCAGAATATCTGGACAAACCCGTGGTTTGCGACGGAAACATTATAACAGCCAACGGCCCATCCGCAGCCGATGAGTTTGCCCAGACCATCCTCCAAAAATTGCGAGGACAATTACGAGGCCCGGCCTCGTAATTTTCCCAAAACGCGCAAACCGCGTTAAATCAACGGATTCTCACTACGAGGCCGGGCCTCGTAATTTTTGGAGGAAAGTTATCCACAGGGGGATCAAGGACAAAATAGCCAAAAGCTTGACAGGATTTTTAAAATAGATATACTGGAAACATAATAGAAATCCCCTCAAATTTTGCTTCGCAAAACTTGAGAGGACAAACCGTAGACAGCGGGCAAACATAAGTCCCGCCGAGGTAATATTAATGATAATTTATCATTGATTGTTTGTCTGCGGTCATTCCGGAGACCATTTATTTTTTTAAAGATATAAAAGATATGCCGTTAACAAAAGAGCAAAAGAAGAAAATAGTGGAAGGGATAAAAGAAAAGCTTGAAAAACAAAGAGCCATAGTTTTTGTTAATTTTTCCGGCCTGAAATTCCACGATTTGGTCAATCTTAGAAAAAAATTGAAGGAAGCAGGAGCCAAATTCGTGGTTGTAAAAAAGACATTGGCTCAGATAGCTTTTAAAGAAAAAAAATTGGATTTCCCAAAAGAAAAATTAAGCAGCGAGATTGCTTTGATTTTCGGCTTTGAGGATGAGTTAGCGCCGGTAAAAACCGCCTATCAGTTTTCGCAAGAGCAAAATAATTTAAAACTTATTGGCGGATACATCTCTGACGGAAATAATTGTGAGTTTATGAACGCAGAGGAGGTTATCACGTTAGCTCAATTGCCGTCCAAGCAAGAACTTTTCGCCAAATTGGCAGGGACGCTTTCTGCGCCGATTTCAGGATTTGTGGCTGTTCAGCGGCAAATTATAAAAGGTCTGATGTACGCCTTCGGGGCGATTGCTGAAAAGCAATAACAGTTTTCAAAATAGTCAATTATTAATGGCCATTAATTAGTAATCAATAATTAAATAATTAATTTATAAAAATATGGTAGAAAGATCTACAGAAAAAATTTCTAGTTCGTCTGTAAGCGATAATGTCGGTGATGTTTCTCAGGCAACAACCATGCCGGAAAAAAAGGAAGAGAAAGTGAAAGTGCCGGAAAAATTCGCCAAAATTGTCAAAGAGATTGAGGATATGAAAGTGGTTGATTTGGCGGAATTGGTCAAGGTTCTTGAAAGAAAATTCGGCGTAAGCGCAGCCGCGCCAGTGGCGGTTGCCGCAGTTCCGGCAGCCGGAGCGGTTCCCGGAGCCGGAGCCGAGGAAGAGAAATCAGAGTATGATGTGATTCTTAAAACAGTGGGGGATAAGAAAATTGATGTCATCAAAGCAGTCAGAGACGCCACGGCTAAAGGATTGAAAGAAGCAAAGGATTTGGTAGATGCCGCCGCCGCTGAACCGCAGGTCATTAAGGAAAAAGCGAAGAAAGAAGAGGCCGAAGACATTAAAAAGAAATTTGAAACAGCCGGAGCGACTGTAGAACTCAAGTAATTCATTGAAATGAAAGAGATAAGCAAAAAGCCCCTTGCGGGGCTTTTTGCTTTCAGTGGCACAATAAGATTACCTGAATATCCAATAAGACAGAAGTAATAAAAGAATAAGCGCGATAATCAGGGCTATTTTTTTGCCCAAAGGGGTCTTGATAGCAGGCCACCATCGTCTTCTTCGGCCCTTTTTATTAATCGCTATGACAAACATCACGCCGGAATATTCTTTCATCTCGCTTTTATTGTCCTTTAAGAGCTTGGATAATATTTGAGGGGTTACGCCCGGAAAATTGGAAATTGGCTCTGCGATATGAAGGTGAAAAAATTCAAACACCTCTTGGGTCAGGATAATAATCCGGTCCTTGTCCACAAGATTTCCGGAAGCGATATTGGAGAATATTTGGGTCGGCTTATCGGGTGATGATTTTTGGAACTCCAAGTTTTCGCCAATGTCGTGATATTCTCCGCTTCTTAAAAGAAGCAATTTAATATTTCCGGCCTTAGAGAAATGAATATCAAAGTCCTTGACAGCAATCACGGCTATGCTCAAGTTTCCGAGCCATCTTACATTTCCCTGAAGAGACAGCTCTTCAAGATATTGGTTTCCTTTTTGAAGGCCTGATTTCAGGGCTTCTATGGGCGTCTTATGGACATCGGAAAAGTATTCTTCTTTGATGGTATGGCTTAAGTCCTCAAGGATTTTTTTGTCTTTGGAAAGGGAGTCGGAAAATTCTCCGATGATGCACAAGCCGCCCAGCGGCTTTTCGCGTTCATTTTCCGGCTGGAAATAGAAGCTTTTGAATATTAAGCCCTTTTTTGATTTTGGATTGATGTGATAATCAAATACCTGCATAGCTTTATAGCTTCATTGTAGTCCTTTACTGGCAAAAATTAAAGTAGTAAGATAAACAGACAGGGCGCATGGCTCAGGCCTGCCCGCCGAAAATTTGGGCGTGTAGCTCAGTTGGTTAGAGCGCACGGTTCACATCCGTGAGATCTGTGGTTCGAATCCGCACACGCCCATATGCCCAAATTTGGGCGGGTGAAGTTAGAGCGTCCCGACATTATCTAAATCTTTGATTTAGTATAATGTCGAGGATCCACGATTTTGTACTTTGGCAGAGCCAAAACAAAATCGGGACTATCCTCACACGATAGAGGTCGATGGTTCGAGTCCATCTGCGCCCATAATAGAACAAGTTAATGAGCAAAGCGAATTTACTTGTTCCTTTACTCTGAGGAGCGAAGCGACGAAGGGCTTTTGTCAAACATTTCGCCTCGCCTCGCGCCAGCGGCAAGGTGTTTTTTATTGTTTTTTTGCGGTCGTGGGAGTATTATCAAATTAGCCCTTTGAGAACCAAAAGGCGCAGAGGAGGTGAAAAATTATGATGGGCATGTTTGATAGGGATGAAAAAGAAAAACACAAGACCGTTGCCTTGATTAGGGTGACCAAAGATGGCAAAGGGAAAATCGTAAGAGGGAAAGAGTTGGAACGCTTAATCACCCTGATAGAACAGGCATTTGCGCTGGCGTTGTTGTACGGAGGGCTGGAAGGCGATGAGCTGGTACCATGGGAACCGCTTGAATCAGTACGGTATGAAATTGGGCGCAAAAAGTCATAGGGCGGGAGTTGATATTCGGAATATCTTCCTGCCCTTTGTTGTTTTTGTGTAATTTTGGTAAAATTAGCTAATGGGCCAAAACATCATTGCTCAATATTTAGTTTGGCATTTTTATGATGTGCCGAAAGAGCTCGGCAAGGCGTGGAAAAATTATCTCCGCTTTTATTTAAGTTTCTTCTCCGTGGTTGCCCTCATCAGGACTCTTTTCGCCCCCTGGCACGGCTATCAATGGTCTTATGGCCGGGGATTCAGCGTTTCCAGATATGCGGAGACATTTATCTCAAACACTTTCGCCCGACTCTTGGGCGCGATAATAAGGAGCGTGCTGATTGTTTTCGGCGTCATTTTTGAAGCCATCATTTTCTTTTTAGGGGCAATCGTTTTTCTCGGTTGGATTCTATTGCCGGCCATCATCGTCGCGGGTTTCGCTTATGGCATTAAACTTTTATTTTGATGTTTAATTTTGATTTCCAAAAAACAGCGGTTTTCAGGGCAATGCGGATTGCCGAGGGCCTTGTTGCCTCAATAATTTTCGGGCTTAAGGCAATTTTCTTTGTTGTCTCGGCCGGTTCCGTTTTTATCTTTATCTTTGTCAATGTCGGAGCCGGATTCGGCAATGAATACGATTTTCTTCTCGGTTTTGCTTTAGTGTTTTTCAGTTTCGGAACTGTTTGTTTTCTGATAAGCGGTTTTATAAAAACAAAGGTTAGCAATCCGGAGACCCCGGCCGTAACGCCAGTGGTCAATCTGGCGGAATTTTTAAGCATTGACACCGCCAGGGGCCTTGATTGCGCCATCAGATTTTCAAAGAGAAAAAATATTTTTCCCATTAATGCCAGCCTCTTCCTTTATTTTCTTCTAAGAGAGAATTCTAAGCTCAATTTTATCCTCTCGCGCTTATTGATAGACATTGAGGCGCTGGGTCATAAGCTGGCAGAATGTTTTTCAGGGCCGAAAAGTCAGGATACTTTAAGCCAGGGCATTTATTCCCAGAAATTTGAACAAGCGGTTAAAGATGCCTTTGAAATCGCCCAAAGCAAAAAGCATAAATATATTGAGACGGGAGATATGTTTTTAGCCCTGGCGAAAAATGAGCCGATATTGGGCTTGTTTTTACTGGAAGCGGACTTGCGGCCCAATGATGTCAGGAATGCGGTTTTGTGGTGGGAGGAAGAAGAGGATAAAAGGAAGCGGCGCAAGAGGTTTTGGGATTACGATAATTTAGCCCGGAAGGGCAGTATCGCTAGGAGTTGGTCAAGCGGTTATACAATTACGCTGGACGAATACGCCATGGATTATAATCAATCGGTGTTGAATGAAGGGATGGAAATAGTCATTGGTTACGAAAAAGAAATTGAGCAGGTGGAAAGGACCTTATCCAGTCCGGAAATGAATAATGTTCTTTTAGTCGGGGAGCCGGGAGTGGGAATGGAAAATGTGGTCAAAGCCATTGCCATCAAAAGCAACAAAGGGCAAAGTTTTCCAGCCGTGAATTATAATAGGGTCTTGGAATTGAAAATTCCTCAATTACTTGCCCAGATGCAGAATTTGGACCAAGTGGAAGATGTTTTAGATAAGATTTTTAAAGAGGTAATCAATGCGAGAAATGTAATTTTAATCATTGATGAATTCCATAATTTTGTGGGCCGAGAGCCGGCGCCGGGCAAAATAGATATCTCCGGCCTGATTTCCTCGTATTTGAAATTCCCGGAATTCAAAATTATCGCCCTTGCCAGTTATGCCGGTCTTCATAAGCAGATTGAGGAAAACCCGACGATTTTAAATCTTTTTTCCAAGGTGGAAATCCAGGAGCCCTCGCCCGGGGAAACAATGAGAATACTGCAGAGATTAGCTCCTGCCCTGGAAGCCAAATTTCATAAATTTATAACCTATCCGGCCTTGGAACAGATTGTGGAATTGACCGGCAGATACATCGCGGATGTGCCGTTCCCCAAGAAAGCCATTGAGGTTTTGGAAGAAGCAATGGTAAAAACGACAACCGAGAAAGGAAGATGGATTTTGCCGGAAGACATTGATAAGATAGTGGCTCGGAAAACAGAAATTCCGGTGGGGAAAATAGAGATGAAAGAAAAGGAGGTCTTGCTTAATCTGGAAGAGCTTATTCACCAAAGGATTATTAACCAGCAAGAGGCGGTCAGGGAGGTTTCCACTGCCTTGCGCCGAGCCCGAGCCAAACTTAAAGAAAGGAAGGGTCCGATGGGCGGTTTTCTCTTTTTAGGTCCGACTGGTGTCGGCAAAACCGAAACCTCAAAAGCGCTGGCCGAAATCTATTTCGGCTCGGAAGAAAAAATGATTCGGCTTGATATGTCAGAGTTTCAGTCCCAGGATGATATTCCTCGGCTTATGGGTTCTTCCGGAAACGAAGGGCTTCTTACCACGCCGGTGCGGGAAAATCCGTTTTCCTTGATTCTTTTGGATGAAATAGAAAAAGCCCATCCCAATATTTTAAATTTGTTTTTGCAGGTTTTGGATGATGGCCACATTACCGATGGCCTGGGGAGAAAAGTAGATTTCAAGAATGCCATTATCATCGCCACTTCCAACGCTGGCTATGAAGTTATTTTAGACGCTTTAAAAAACAATTTGGATTTTGCCATTGTTAAGGGGAAATTATTAGACAAGCTTTTTGACCAAAGGATTTTCCGCCCCGAGTTTATAAACAGGTTTGACGCAGTGGTTCTGTTTAAGCCGTTGAGCAAGGAGAATCTTTTAGATATAGCCCAATTGATGTTTAAAAAGATTCAGGAAGGATTGATAGAAAAGAACATTGATTTTGTAATCACCCAAGAGCTCAAGGAGAAAATTGTGGAACTTGGTTATGACATTACTTTTGGGGCGAGAAATTTAAAAAGGGTAATTCAGGACAAAGTGGAAAATGTTTTGGCCGAAGCGCTTTTAAAAGACGAAATAAAAAGAGGGGACAGGATTGAGGTAGAACCGAAGAGGTTTAATATCAGAAAGGCGGAGTGATTATATCGGCAGCCCATTGGTCTAAAAACATAAAAGAAGTTAATTTTCAATTTCCAATTTACAATTTACAATGAAATACCAATTTTTAATTTTCAAACAGATTATTAAGAATTAAAAATTAAACTTATGGAAGAACAAGAGCAAAATTATAGTGCAGGCAGAACAATAAGTCAGGAAGGCCGAGGCAGCGATTTTCCGCCAGCCCCGGCTAAAAAACCGAAAAGCAAAAGGAATATTATTTTAGCTATCGCCATTGGCATTGGAGTCATTATCGTTGGCATGGGAATTGTTTTTGCCACCGGCCTCTGGGATCCGGTTTGGAATCCTCTAAGGCCTTCGCCCGACAAGGTCATAATGGAGGCGATAAACAATATTTCAAACATTGACAGGATGCGCACTAAGGTGGAATTGGGTCTTGAGATGACGGATGGCACTGAAGGTAAAACAAAAATAACCGTTGATGCTAAGGAAGACAGGACAGATCCGCAGAATCCCAAATCACAGGCATCGTTTGATATTTCTTTTAGGAATGGAGGAATAGAACTTGTCTTTAACGGAGAAGCGCGCGCAATAGATAATGTTTTTTATATCAATGTAACCATCCCGCTTGTTTTAACGCTTCAATTAACTACTTATGGGATAGATGTCAGTCCGTATGTGGGAAAGTGGTATAGATTTGATCCAGGGGAGGCAGGAATGAATTTAGCGCTTTTAAATGGCGGAACCGAAAGCGAGAAAATAAAAAACGAAGTAATGGACCTTTTGAAGAAATATCCGTTGTTTAAAACGAAGTCAAAATTACGCAATGAAAAAATAGATGGCAATCTGGCGTATCATTATTTGGTAGCCATAGACCCTAAGAACGCAAAGGACTTTTTATTTAATATTTCCAAAATCGTCCAAGAGGAGCTTGGCTCCTTGGCTCCGGCACAAACGAATGACGAAGAGAATATGAAGAAAATTGCGGATGGCCTTGAAAGAGCAGGAGAGATAACATTTGAAATCTGGATAGGGGTTAAAGACAAGTATATTTATAAAATTAAGGGCGATAAGAATTTTTCTGTTCTTAGTACTGATTTCGCTCAAGCAAGGGAAGTGGCACTGAATTTTAAAGTGCTGTTTTCTGAATTCAATAAGCCGCAAGAGATTATCGCACCGGAAAACTCCAGCAATATCATAGATTTATTAATGCCATTCTTGCAGATGTGGTTTGCGGGAACCGAAACAGGGATTTTTTATGACGGGACAAAATCCTGCGGAGGATAGCCAGGACAGGTCGTCAAACCCTTATTTTATGGTCAAAGGACAAGGCGGACATTCTGTCCGCCTTGTTATTGATTTGGCCGGGATTATTATTGACAATCTTTTTTAATGGGCGTAAACTATAATAACCTATTGACAAAATATAGGAAATAGGGTAGAGTTAAATCAAAACTAATAGTGCCATACGGCACAAAAAATATGAAGAAATTAAGAGTATTTTTTATTGTTATCACTCTTTTTGCTCTCGCATTTTTAATCCAACCTTTAATAAAGGCGCATTTTGATTCTAATGGAGATGACTCTAATTTTTCTAAGAGTTATGTGGTTTATGGGCAATGGGGATGCGGCACAAGTTGCTCCGACGAATGCTCATATTATGACCAAAGAGCTTGCACCGATTCCACTCATTACAAGGCCTGCGGAAACTATGACTGCGATGTCTGTTTAGAATGGTCCTCTTCTATGAGTTGTCTTTCCGGCACTGTCTGCCAGAATGGGATGTGCGTGAATTCTTGCACCCCTCAAGATCATCGGGCCTGCTATAATAATGATGTCTATTGGTATAATTCCTGCGGCGCCAGAGAAGGGATATATCAGGACTGCGGCTCTACCGGTTGGGCCAACGATTATCAATGTTCCGGGAGCCATTTGCAAAGGAAGTGGCTGGATAAAGGATGCTCTGGGAGTTCCTGTTTCAGCAATACAATTTGGAAAGATTACGGGGATTGCGGTTCCGACTCCTGGACCGACAATTACAGATGTTCCGGGGATTGGATCCAAAGAGAAAAGAACAAGAAAGGATGTTCCGGTTCTTCTTGCTATAATTACAATCAATGGGAAAATTATCAGAATTGTTCAACCAGTGGAAAAACCTGCAGCAATGGACAATGCGTGACTACTTGCACCACCCACAATTACAAGTCCTGCTATGACAATGATGTTTACTGGTACAACTCCTGTCAGGCGAGAGAGGATAAATCCAGCGAATGCGGAACCAGCGGCTGGACCAGCGATTATCAATGTTCAGGAAACACTTTACAAAGAAAATGGTTAGATAAAGGATGCTCCAATGCTTCTTGTTTTTCCAATGCAGTGTGGCAAACCAGCCAGAACTGCGGGAGCGATTCCTGGACTACTAATTACCAATGTTCCGGGGACTGGGTTCAAAGAGAAAAGAACAAGAAAGGATGTTCCGGTTCTTCTTGCTATAACTATAACGAGTGGGTGAATGAATATAATTGCGCTGACGATGGCAAGGTCTGTAGCAATGGACAATGCGTGACTACTTGCACCACCCACAATTACAAGTCCTGCTATGACAATGATGTTTACTGGTATGATTCCTGCAGCGCCAGAGAAGATAAATATGACGAATGCGGCAGTGATTTCTGGACAGACGATTATCAATGCTCTGGCAATATGGTTCAAAGAAAAAAGATTGTTAGAGGATGTTCAGGCGCTGTTTGTTTTGCTCAAAATCAATGGGAAAATTATCAGGATTGTTCGGCAATCGGGAAAATCTGCAGCAATGGCCAGTGCGTGACTACTTGCCAATGCAATGATTGGAGTTCTTGGAGCAATCAGGGATGCGCTCAAGATGGATGCGGTTCAGGCCAAATGTATCAAACCCGGACAAGAACTTGCAGTCCCAATAGTTGCGATACTCAATTTGAATCAAAATGCGTAAGCGATTCAAGCTGTAATCCACCCACTTGCCAGGATGAATGCGCTGTAACTGGCCAGACAACCTGTCATGACAGCGGTTCAAAGAAAATTTGCGGAAATTACGACTCGGATTCCTGTTTAGAATGGTCAAGTCCGGAAAGCTGCGGGACTGACACTTGCATCGGCAGTACTCGCCGGGACTATTATTGTTCGGGCGGAACCTGCACATACAGCGATTCTACCTGTTCCTCGCAGTGTTATTCCTGTGGAAATGGAATCTGCAATTCTGAATGCGGAGAAAATCAATACAATTGTTCGCAAGATTGCGGACAGGCCTGCCAAAGCGAATGCGCTTTTTCCGGACAGGTAAGATGTTATGACAGCGCCCATAAGCAGACCTGCGGAAATTATGATTCCGATTCCTGCTTGGAATGGTCTCCGGTTGAGAGCATTTTGGGACCGACTTATTGCGGTTATGGAAGCTGTAACAGCAACCAAAAGCCAAGTTGGTATTGCACCGGGGGCGTCGCTGAATATACTTGCAATTATGATTCCAGTTGCGGATGCAATATCTGTGATACCTGCAATAATTGCAACAACTGCTACTCTTGTTACAATCAAAACGACCACAAATCCTGTTACAACAACGATGTTTATTGGTATGATTCCAATAACAGCAGGCAAGACAGATATGAGGATTGCGGAGACGACTCTTGTACCTCCTGGAGCTCTTATTATTGCTCCGGAGACAGCGTCTATAAAGAGAGGACTTGCTATGACAAAGGATGTTCCGGCAGTTCCTGCTTCAGCAATTCATCTCTGCAGAAATCTTTTGTGAAAAAATGCGCCAGCGATGAGACCTGCAAGAACGGCCAGTGCGTGGCAGAACAGGAATGCACTTCCGGACCCTGTTGCGACGGGCAAAATTATAAGAGTTCAAGCGCTGTTTGCAAGAGCGAATCAGAAACCCAATACAGCTGCCCTTGGGGAGCGGGATGCGGCGCAGATGTCGGGCAGAGCACCAGAATAAGATTTAGATATTGCTCCGGAGAGAGCGCCCAATGCGACGGCAATTGGGGAAGCTGGGGCAATTGGTCTTCCTGGATAGTGGCTGACTATTGTTCAAGCAATGAAACCTGTTCGGTGGGCGACTCAACCTGTAATTATAATTCAACTTGTTCAGTGACTCCGATAATTCAGACAAGGCAGTGTTATGATAATGATGTCTATTGGTATAATTCTTCCGGAACGCGCTTAAGCAAATATATGGATTGCGAGGACGACAACTCCTGCACCTTAGACAGATGCGACATAGACAGATGTTATCATGACTTAAAGTGCGATGGCACAACTTGCAGCAAGGACTCAACTGACTATTGTTCAAGTTGTCAGCATTGCGGAGACGGGGCAGTAAATTGCAATGAGACATTTTGCGAATGCCCGGTTGATGTAAAACTTCCGATGGCTGACACCGTGGCTGTCTCTGTTTTGGTAAAAAAGTCAGGCATTGACGAAGGTTGGAAGAAAACCCTGTCAGCAGAACCCGGAGACAAGCTTTCATTCTTGATTATTGTGGCTTCTTCCGGCAATGAAACCATTTCCGATGTTAAGCTTGAAAATTTTTTGCCGACAAACCTTGATTATTTAGGAAATCTGAAAGTGGATGATACGCCGTTCGTGGGCAATATTCTGGCTGGGTTTGGTTTGGGAACCTTGGCTCCAAAGCAATCTAAATATATAAGCTTTGACGCCAAAGTGGGCGATGCTGGCGAATTCACTTCCGGAACCACTTATTTAAGCAATTTGAGCACGGTTGTTTATGGAGAGGATAAAACCACCAGCGACAGTGTAAGCATCGAGGTCTTGAAAGGCGCGGGAGGCGCGGCCGCGGCTGGAACAATCTTTTCCCAGATTGTTAAAATAATCGGCAGTTTGGCCTTCTGGCTGGTGATATTGTTTATCCTGATATTAAGCGGAATTCTTGTTTTCACCGGTTATTATTGGATGAGAAAGAAAAAGGAATCGGAATTGGTAAGATTATAATTGATGCGGTTGCAAATACTGCGGTTGTAAAACTAACTGAAATCTGAAACGAAAAGTCGGCTCGTGTGAGCCGACTTTTCGTTCCTGATAGTTTTCCACAGGGGAGTGGTTGACTGGTGGTTAATTGTGGGGTATAAAGAAGCTGTTGTGGAGAAAGGTGGGGATAACTTTTAAGAACTGTGGATAACTCGAGTAATCTATTTTTGATAAAAATAGATTACGAGACCCCGCCCTCAATCTCTAAATCTACGATAATACGAAATAAAAGATTGCAATAGCCACCCCTAATCGTCCCCAAAAGAAAATAGCAATATTGAGGGCGGGGTGCAGAAAAACTAAAATTCACTTCGTTCATTAAGTTTTTCTAACATGTTCATCGGAGAATACACATATTCATTAGACACCAAAAGACGGTTAGGCATACCGGCTAAGCTTAGAAAATCTTTAGGAAACAAGGCAGTTATTACCAGGGGATTAGACAACTGTCTTTTTCTTTTTTCCGTAAGCGAATGGGAAAAGTTAGCCAAGCGGTTAAGCGAGCTTCCGTTTCAAAAAGCTGATGCCAGGGGGTTCTCCCGCTTTATGCTGGCCGGGGCCGCTGAAGTGGCGATTGATTCTTTGGGAAGGATATTGGTTCCGGATTACTTGAAAAAATACGCCGGCCTGAAAAAGAAAACAATTATTGCCGGCATTTCCAACAGAGTGGAAATTTGGGATGAAGCCGCCTGGAAGAGTTATACCCAGAAAACGGAAAAAGGGATGGGGGATATGGCAGAGCGATTGACGGAAGTCGGGCTCTAAAGTCAAAAGAGTCAAAAGAGGCGCAAATAAAAATGATTTGGGAGGAAGAAAATGCATACGCCCGTACTTACAAAAGAAATTATAGAATGGCTTGACCCGAAACCAGGCGAGAATTTCATTGATTGCACTTTTGGGGAAGGAGGGCACACTTTCGCCCTCTTGGACGCAATTGAACCGGACGGGAAGGTTTTGGCAATAGAAGCGGACCCGGAACTTTACAGAAAATTCCAGGAGGAGGGCGAAATCCAAAATCCAAAATCCAAAATCCAAAACAGGTTGATTTTAGTGAATGATTCTTATATCAACCTTAAAAACATTATTGCCGAACGGAGCTTCGGGCCGGTGAACGGGATTGTAATGGATTTGGGCCTGTCAAGCTGGCACTTTGAGGAAAGCGGAAGAGGATTCTCTTTCAGAGAGGATGAACCGCTTGATATGAGATATAATCCTCAAACCAATTCCTTGACTGCCCTGGAAATAATAAACAGCTATTCCGAAGAGGATATAGAGAAGATTCTGAAGGATTATGGAGAAGAGCGATTTGCCCGGATTATCGCCCGGAAGATAGGGGAGCAAAGAAAAGAAAAACCAATACGCACGACATTTGATTTAGTAGAAGTCGTTTGGTCAGCGCTCCCTTCGCGCTACCAAAGGAAAAAGCTTCATCCGGCCACCAAAACATTTCAAGCCCTGCGCATAGCCGTAAATTCTGAAATAGAAAATGTCAAGAAAGGATTGGTGCAAGCGGCAGAGGTCTTGGCAAAAGAGGGGAGAATCGCCGTCATTTCGTTTCACTCTCTGGAGGACGGAGAAGTAAAAAGATTTTTCAAGAGATGCCAGGAGATTCATGTTTTTGAAATCATCACGAAAAAACCAATTATTCCCGGTTTCGAGGAGATTAGCGTTAACCCTCGTTCAAGGTCGGCAAAATTAAGAATAGCCAAAAAGATAATATGACCACTCGGATTAAAAAATCTTCCTTCAGGATAAACTTAAAGTTCATTTGGGGCTTATCTATTTTTTCAATCATTGGATTGATGGCGGTGTGGGTTTTGCAAATGCAGACCCTGTCCCGGAATTGCGCCTTGATTTCCGGCATTCAGGATAAATTAGCCGGCCGGCCAAAAGCCGATTCAGACAGTTCGTTATTGGCCTCTGTCAAAGAAATTCCGGAACTGGATAAAATAGCCCAAAACCTTGATTTTGAAAGAATAGATAAGGTCCATTATATAAGGGCAGGGGGAAGCACGGTATTGGCTAAATAATAATGAAGTTCGCCAGGATTAATTTAATTTACTTTTTAGTTTTTCTTTTTGGAGCAGCCGTTGTTGCCCGCTTATTTTTTCTTCAGGCAATAAACGGGGAGCTTTACAAAGCGCTGGCCAAAGGACACCAGGAAATATTTCAGCAAATCTCCGGCGAAAGAGGAGATATTTTTTTATATGACAAAGATAAAATCGTACTCGCAGCCACTAATGAAGAAAGCCGGTTTTGTTATGTCGCTCCGAAATTGATAGGAGAGAAAGAGAGAGTGGCCGAACTATTGGCTTCCGCGCTTTCAGTGGCTAAAGACGATTTGCTTAAAAATATCGAGACCAACAGCGAAAAGCTTTTCCTTTTGGTCAAAAGAAATATTTCCGAAGAAGAAGGGCAGAAGATTCAAGAACTCGGACTGGATGGCGTTTATTTAGACCAAGAGCGCCAGCGCCTGTATCCATTCGGCCAGCTTGCCTCGGATGTGCTGGGATTTGTCAATCAAAGCGGCGAAGGTCAATACGGAATAGAGGGCTACTGGAATGATGTCTTGGCAGGGCAGGAGGGGTGGCAGAAAATATCCTATGGTCCTTTTGGAAGATTGACAGACGGCGATACCGCCGGCTCTATGAAAGGAGTGGATTTGATTTTGACTATTGATAAAAATATCCAATCCCAAGCGGAAAATATTCTCAAAGATTATTCCGAGAAATTTGGCTTTCAATCGGGACAGATAATAGTAATCGAGCCGGCCTCCGGGAAAGTTATGGCTTTGGCGGACTTTCCCGGATTTAATCCTAACAACTTCCAGGAATACGCCGAGAACAATCAGATTGAGCTTTTTCAAGATAAGGCGATTCAAGCGGTTTATGAGCCGGGCTCGGCTTTCAAGGCAATCACTATGGCCGCGGCTTTGAATGAGGGGAAAATCACTCCAGACACCACTTATGTAGATACTGGCAAGGTGGTGATTAAAGACAAGACCATTACCAACTATGATAACAGAATTTGGGGCGAAGCAACTATGACGCAGGTTCTGGAGAGGTCTATCAATACGGGCGCGGTTTTTGTTCAAAACCAATTGAGCCACCAAGTATTTACTGATTATTTGGAAAAGTTTGGAGTTTTTGAAAAAAGCAATATTGATTTAAGCGGGGAGACCTATTCTGAGAATCAGGAATTTAAAAAGGGTTGGGAGGTCAATTACGCCACTGCTTCCTTCGGCCAGGGCATTAATATGAATTTAATGCAAATGGCGAGGGCGTTTTGCGCTATTGCCAATAAGGGCAAGTTTATCCAGCCCTATGTGGTTGAGGCAGTTATGGACAGCGGGACTAAAAAGCCCTTTCTGTTAGATAATCCACGGCAGCAAATTATTTCTTCAAATACCGCCGAAGACCTCACCAAAATGCTTATTGCGGTTACCGAGAGCGGTTATGGCAGCGGAGCCCGGGTGCCCGGATATTATGTGGCTGGCAAAACCGGAACCTCTCAAATTCCGTATTCCGCTCTTGGCATAAATAAAGCCGGATACAGCGACCAGACCTGGCAGAGTTTTATCGGTTTTGCCCCGGCTTTTAGCCCGGAGTTTGTGATTGCGGTAAAGTTAGACAACCCCAAAACAAGAACAGGCAGCGAATCAGCGATTTTTCTCTTTCAAAATTTAGCAAAATATATTTTGGATTATTACCAGATTTTGCCGGAAAAAGAGTAACGGCTATTCGGAAATATCAAATTTGCTATTTTTATTTTTTTGTGTTATCATAATTTCGCTTGGCCCCGTCATCTAGTGGTTAGGATACATGATTCTCAATCATGGTACACGGGTTCGACTCCCGTCGGGGCCGCCGAATTTAAAAACGCCTTTTTGAGGCGTTTTTGTTTGACTAAAAATAGAATATGATGCGCGCCTCCCGCCCTCATTTGCCTTAAACCCTTCTTAATGCTAACATATTCTTGATATGAGTGATGCTTTATTAATTATTGTGTTTATACTTATTGCAGGAGGCATGATGGCTGTAGCTTTTTTCTTGACCCGTAAGAAAGGGGATATAGACCAGAAACAGAATGATTCTATCAGAGATTTAGAAAGAAGATTAACTGACCTGATGTCCGGGCAATTAAAAGAGATCCGTGGCAGTGTTGACGGAACTTCCAAAGCAATGAACCAGCAGATTTCCTCTTTTACCAAAGAGACGGTCCAAATCCGAGAAGATATGAAGCAAGTCCAAGAGGTGATGAAAAGCATTTCTTCTTTTCAGGAAATATTCCGGTCGCCGAAGTTGCGAGGGGAGTGGGGCGAGGAAAGCTTGGAGCACATTTTAAGCGAATATTTTCCGAAAGAACTTTACCAATCGCAGTATTTGTTTTCTTCGGGCGAACAGGTGGACATTGCTCTGAAATTGCCGAATAATAAGATTCTCCCGATAGACGCAAAGTTTTCCTATGACAATTATAAGAAGATGGTTGAAGCGGAAAATGATGAGGAGAAGAAGCTGTTCCGCAAGAAGTTTATTGAAGATACTAAGGTAAAAATACAAGAAATTGCCTCAAAATATATTTTGCCCTCCGAAGGGACCACTGATCAGGCGATTATGTATATTCCAGCCGAAGCGGTCTATTACGAGATAACAATGATGCAAGAGGAGGACTTGGCAAGATTCGCCCGCTCCAAGAGAATAATTTTGGCCTCGCCGAATAATATCTTATTGACTTTATCTGCGGTAAGTCATTGGTATAAAGATGTCCAGATAAGCAGAAAGACCCAGGATATCTTAAAAAGATTGACAAAAATACAGCAAAATGGCAAGAAGATAATGGATGTGTTCAGAAAATTGGGAAGCCATTTGAAAAACGCTTTATCTTCTTATGATGATTCTGAAAAGCTCTTATCCCGTTTTGATGATAGGGTAGAGCGATTATTAGAAGGGTCGTCAGAGGAAAAACAGCTTCCTTCCGGGAGTGATGATGATTAATTCAAAATTCAAAATTAAAAATTAACCTGCCCGCAATGCTTCGCAAGCGAGCTGGCTCGCATAGCGATGCAGGCGGGAAATTAATCTATATGTTGGCAGTAATCAAAACAGGCGGGAAGCAATATCTTGTTAAGCCCGGTGATAAGATTAAAGTGGAAAAATTAGAGAAGAAAGAAGGTGAAGAAATAACCTTTGACGAGGTTTTATTATTGGAGCGGAGCAAAAAATTGACCATTGGAACGCCGATGGTTAAGGGGGCTAAGGTTCTGGCTAAGGTTTTGGAAACAAAAAAAGGCAAGAAAGTTATTGCCTTTAAATATAGCCCCAAAAAGAGATATAAACTTAAAAAGGGCCATCGCCAAAACTATACTTTGGTTGAAATTAAAGAAATTCCGGAGGTTTAACTAAATTGTTAGGGTCGCACCCTAACATCAGGCATGACATCAGGGGAGGAGGTCTTCCAATTCAACTCCTTCCGGACCCTCAAATTCTCTTTTCTCAAGATTTCGGAAACTCGCTCTCGATTCGTCAAAATATAATTCAACCTTGCCAACCGGGCCGTTTCTGTGTTTGGCAATTAAAATATCGGCAATATTCTTTCTGGCAGTATCCTGCCGGTATTTGTCTTCGCGATAAATAAACAAAACCACGTCTGCATCTTGCTCTAATGCTCCGGTTTCACGAAGGTCTGATAATTTCGGGATGGCGGGAGTTCTTTGTTCAACCGCTCTTGATAATTGAGATAAGGCCAGCACTGGAACTGCCAATTCCTTAGCTAACCCCTTAAGAGAGCGGGAGATTTCCGTCATCTGTTGGACCATCTGCATATTGGCCATTCTCGGCTCCATTAATTGGAGATAATCAACAATCAATAAAGATAAGCCGTGCTGGACTTGCAATCGTCTGGCCATGGCTCTCATCTGCATTATATTAATCCCGGCCGTGTCGTCTATAAAAATGGGGGCTTCTGATAACATCCCAAGGGCATGCTGGATTCTTTCAAAATCATTTTCCGGTCCTTCTCCGGAAAGGTGGCCGGTTCTTAATTTCCAAAGGTCAACATTTGACTGGCTGGCGATGAAGCGGTCAATTACTTGGTCTTTAGACATTTCCAAACTGAATACACCGACTGGTTTTTTCTCATTGACTCCGATATGGCGGGCGATATCTAAAGCCAAACCGCTTTTACCGATTGAAGGACGGGCCGCCAGAATTACCAGGTCGGACTTCTGAAAACCGGAAAGAATTTTGTCCAAATCCACAAATCCGGTTGGAATTCCTCTGGGCGCGCCTCGGTGCTTTGAAAGATTGTCAATTCTCTCAAAAGCGCCTTCCAATTCGCTTTTTATCGGAGTAAATTGCTGGGAAAGTGACCGTTGGGCAATGTTAAATATCTGGCTTTCCGCTCTATCCAGGAGAACATCCACTTCTTCTTCTTCATTAAATCCCATACTGCCGATTTCATAAGAGGTCTGGATAAGGTCTCTTAAAATTCTCTTTTTTTGGACAATTTTGGCGTAATCCAAAACATGCATGGCATTAGGCACGGAGTTTATGAGTTCGGTAAGATAGGCCTTTCCGCCGATTGATTCTAATTTGCCTTTTTCCTGCAAGCGGGACGATGAAGACAAGAAGTCGATTATTTCATTCCGGTCAAAAAGGTCGCGCATTGATTCATAGATTGTCTGGTGCTGATTTTTATAGAAATCGCGCGGCTGTAAAAAATCCACCACTTTTATAATCGCGTTTCTGTCAATCATCAAACTGCCCAACAATGATTTCTCCGCTTCAATATTTTGGGGCGGGGTTTTATCCGGCAGGGATTGATTGTTTTTTGAGTAATCAGCCATCATCTCTATTCTAATCAAATTCCAAGTTTTGGCAAGGGGACCAAAAATGTCCGCCTATAGCGGACATTTTTGGTCTGTGGATAAAATCATTTCCTCTTTATTTCTGTTCCGTTGGCCGTGTCTTTTATCGCAAATCCTAATCGCTCAATTTGTTTTCTGATTTCATCTGCCTTTTGCCATTGCTTGCTTCTTCTGTATTCCTTTCGTTTTTTGACCAATTCCTTGACGTGAGCGGGAACACTTTCTTTTTTATACGGAAAAATAAAGTTAAAAATTTTATCAATCTCTTTCAGAAATTCCAAAATCTTTTTCGCCTGCTTTTCATCAATTTCATTTTTATCAAGCAGGGGATTTATCGCTTTTATCATTTCAAAAAGCCCTGCCAGCGCCTCCGGCGTGTTGAAATTATCCTCCATCACCCCTTTAAGCCCCTTTCTTGCTTTCCGCATTATGGCCTCAATCTGTTTTGATTTTTGAGTTGTTGTTTTGCGTTTTGCGTTTTGAGTTTTGAGTTTGTTTACAAGTTCCTCCATCCTCTCCAGATTTTTCTTCGCCTGCAAAAGATTTTTCTCCGACCAATTTAATTCGCTTTGGTAATGGCTGGAAGCGACAAACATTCTTAGCACCCTCGGCTCCCATTTTTCCAAAACCTTTTCTATGGTGATGAAATTGTCGAGCGACTTGGACATTTTTTGCCCTTCTATCATCAAAAGACCGCCGTGCAGCCAGTATTTTACAAAGGGTTTTTTCTTGGCAATTGACTCTGTTTGGGCAATCTCGTTTTCATGGTGAGGGAACAATAAATCCCGGGCGCCGGCGTGGATGTCAATCTGTTCGCCCAGAAGTTTTTTAATCATCACCGAGCATTCAATATGCCAGCCCGGCCTGCCTTGCCCCCAAGGACTCTCCCAAAATGGCTCGCCCTTTTTGGCTTTTTTCCACAGCACGAAATCAACTGCTTCGTCGCGCTCGTATTTATCTGTTTCCACTCTTGTGCCTGTCTTTGTTTTTTGGACCTTGATACCTGAAAGCTTGCCGTAATCCTTGAACTTGGAAACATCAAAATATACAGAGTCATTTTTCTCATAGGCAAAACCCCTTTTCTCCAACTCCTGAATGAATTTTATAATCTCCTTTATATGTTCTGTTACCCTTGGATAAACAGTCGCTGGCTTGATGCCAAGTTTTTTTTGGTCCTCCAAAAAAAGTTTTGTGTATTTATTGCCCAAGACAAAAATGTCTGTTTTCTGCATTTGGGCCGTTGTAATAATGTCGTCGTGAATGTCAGTAATATTCATCACATATTTCACTTTATAGCCTTTATGCTCTAAATATCTTCTGATAATATCAAAAGCAATATATGTCCGCGCGTGCCCGATATGTCCAGGCCCGTAAACCGTTGGCCCGCACACATAAAAAGCCACCTTTTTGTCTTTCAAGGGCTTAAATATCTCTTTCTTTCTGGTCAGGGAATTATATACCTTAATCATCCGTTTGTTTAAGTATTAGGGTTAGTTTATTCTAATATATTTTCGCCTTTTACTCAAACCCACCACAATAATCCATTACGAGGCCGGGCCTCGTAATGGCCTGACCAGCGATCAAAATTCCCTGACTTGGCAATAATCAGGGTTTCTGATAATATGAAAGAATAATTAATTTTAAAGCTATGCTTAAAAGAGACGTCACGTTAGGCCTTGTTATCGGTTTTTTAATCGGGCTTTTGGCATTGCCAACCCTTAAAAATCTTGAGCCGGATATTTTGAGTAAATGGCAGGGATTCAAATTCGCTTATTTCTTCTTCTTGCCGATTATTCTGCCGTTCTTGGTTTTGGCTGGATTATTCATAGCAGACAAATTGGCGAAAAAGATTAAGGTGATTTGGCAGCTTGCCAGATTTGTGGTGGTCGGAGCTTTAAACACTTTTATTGATTTCGGGGTGCTCGGTTTTCTTTTGTGGATAAGCAAGATAGATGCTGGACAAACAATCGCCTTGTATGCGTTTTTCAAATTTTTATCCTTCACCGCGGCAGCGACTAACAGCTATTTCTGGAATAGATCCTGGACTTTTGAAAAAGGAGGAAAGGCAAAAGGGAAAGAATTCGCCGGATTTTATTTCATCACCGGAATCGGGGCCCTGCTCAATGTGGGAATCGCTTCTTTAATTGTCCGATTGGCTAGTTCAAGCGCAGCGGTTTCCGGCAATGTATTGGCAGGAATAATCGCGCCTTTTGTAGGAGTTTTAATCGGATTTATGTGGAACTTCCTCGGCTACAAATTTTTCATCTTCAAAAAATAATCAGCAAATGATCAGTGATAAGTAATTAACGACAAATGATTAACGATTAAATAATGGCTAATCTTGTTTTATATCGCAAATACCGGCCGAAAAGCTTTTCCGAAGTGGTGGGGCAGGAACATATTGTTCAGACAATCACCAATGAGATAACCAATGACTTGTTGTCCCATTGTTATTTGTTTTCCGGTCCCAAAGGGTCCGGCAAAACGACCATTGCCCGTCTTTTGGCCAAGGCCATAAACTGCGAGAACTTGCAGGGCTTTGAGCCGTGCAACAAGTGCCAGTCGTGTATGGAGATAAACAGCGGCCGGGCGATTGATTTGGTAGAAATAGACGCCGCTTCAAACAGGGGAATAGATGACATCAGGGAGTTAAAAGAAGGCATAAGATTTGCGCCGACTCGCTTGAAATACAAGGTTTTTATTATTGATGAAAGCCATCAACTTTCAAAGGACGCGGCTAATGCCTTGTTAAAAATGCTTGAAGAGCCCCCTTCTTTCACCGTGTTTGTTTTAGCCACCACCGAAGCCCACAAAATGATTCCGACAATCAGTTCAAGATGCCAAAGATTTGATTTCCGTAAACTCTCTGTTTTGGAAATAATGAAAAAGCTTGAAATGATTGTTAAGAAAGAAAAAATCAAAATTAGCAAGCCGGCCCTGGACCTTATCGCTATGAATGCCGATGGCGCTGTCAGAAATGCTGAAGTTTTGCTTGACCAAATTTTGAGTTTCAGCAAGGTTTCCGACCAGGACGACAAAAAGGAGATTACCGAGGAAGATGTAAAGATATTATTGGGGGTGATTGATGTGGGGTTAATTGCCAAATTAATTGATTTGATTTTTGAGAAAAAATCAGGCGCAGCAGTCGGTTTTTTGAATGAAATAATTGAAAAAGGGTTGGATCCGCTGGAATTGGCAAAAGCGATTGTTGAATATCTGCGCCAGATATTGATTTTAAAAATAAGCCCTGACCTGGAAAATCCGATTTTCCGCAATCTCACGCAGGAAATAAAGGGAGAGCTTAAAAAACAAGCCCTTAAATTTCCGAAGCCCGAAATCCGTCAGGCGCTCAAAGCGTTTTTAGAAGCGCAGAATAAAATAAGATATTCGCCGATTCCCCAATTGCCCCTAGAACTGGCAATCCTTGAAATCACCGGCGATTAGTAGTAGAAAGATTTTTACTGCGGGGTCGTCTAACGGTAGGACACCGCCCCTTGGAGGCGGCTATCTTGGTCCGAATCCAAGCCCCGCAACACTTCGACAAGCTCAGCACAGGCAGGCATGTGCGACCGAAAGGGGTCAAAATACTCTAACTTTATGAGGTTAATAAATCCGAATAAAATATTTGATCCACTTGTGATCGTCTTATTATTTGTCACGGGACTAGGTATTTTAAGTGTTGTGTTTGGCTTGTGGCGTCTGTCGCAGGAGAAACCAATTGAAAGCTATACGCAAGTTGAGCGCGAACAACAGACAGTGAATCCCGAGCCGACACAAACAATAAGCGATGGCTAGCAAGAAAATGGGTTAACAGAAAAAGAAACGGGTCAGGAAATGGGGAGCGAGGCTAATATTGAACCAGTTGAGGAGTTAGCCAGCGAGCCTACTATTATCAATAAATTAGTTACATGGGGATATAAGAAATATTCTGGCTCGCGCGAGATAGATACTATTATTATCCATTCTGCATATGATGCCCTTGGAGATGATCCTTATAGTGTTGAGGGGGTAATAAAAGAGTTTAGAACATATCAAGTATCTCCTCATTATCTTATAGACAGAGAGGGGAGTATTTATCAATTAGTCGACGATAATAACATAGCTTATCACGCCGGCGTCAGCGAGATGCCGGATGGTAGGATTGGTGTTAATAATTTTTCAATCGGGATAGAACTTATATATCATCAATCAGAATCGCCCAATGAGGCCCAATATCAATCTTTAGCGAAATTGGTTAAGTATAAGGCAGAGGCATATAATATTCCTTTGGCCAATATTCTCGGCCACGAAGCAGTGGCTCCGGGCAGAAAAACAGACCCATGGAATTTTGATTGGGGAAAGTTTGAAAAAATGATAGAGTAATTTAATAAGTAAATGATGTTCAGCCAGGGAAAATGGAAAATGTGGAAAATGGGGTCAACTCTATTTTTTTCTCTATTTTTTTCTCTTTTTTCTACTCGCCTTTTTGCGGTTTTCAAAAAACCTAGCTTGGTTTTCCCCAAATCCGAACTTCCCGGCGACGAACTGAAATAAATTTTTCTCCCCCACCTAAATCCTCCCCCTCCTAAATCCCTTTTTCTTTTTCCTCCTCCCTTCTTCTTCCTTCTTCTCCCCTTCCCTTTATCCCTCCCCCTCGCCTTGGCGAGGGGGAGGGATTTTAGGAGGGGGAGGTCAAGAGAACTATCGAGGTTCAATCTCGATAGACTCGATAGACAGCTTCAGATACTATACAACGTTAGAACTTGTTTGGTATAATAAATATACTAAAAATACTATTAAGCAATTTAAAAAAATGTCACTATTATTACCTTTGGTTGCTATAGTAATCCCTTTGGTTATAATAAGAATAATAAGGAAGTGGCGAAAAGTAGACAAAAAAGAAATAGCCCAAAAAGACATATCGGGGATGCTTGGCTTTATACTTGCATTACTTTCTTTTTTGGTGCCCCCACTGCTTTTTTTGGTTAATGGTAATTTCTACTGATGAATCTAGCTGCAGTGGATGGATAGTGGGTGAGTGTATGTTTGGATATACGATTTTGAGTCTTTGCGTCTATGGTATTTTATTGTTGACTGGAGCACCTCTATGTTATGTAGGTAGAAAAAACCCGAAATATAGAAAATATGCAATAGCTGGCATAATCATATATCTACTAGAACTAGCACTCGCCTTTATTCTCGTGACATAACTTTTTTTCAAATTAAATTCTCCACCCCCACCTTAATCCTCCCCATCGCCTTGCGAGGGGGAGGGCAGATAAGGGGAAAATGGGGAAAATGGGGTCAACTCTATTTTTTCTTTTACATGAGAAAGATAAATTATTAGGCATATTATCGCCAGCACCTAAGGAAAAATAAAAATTGGTGTCAAATCTATTTTTCCGTTATTTATGTTCAAAAAATTGGCTGAAAAAGATGTAAGAGAAAGACTGCAAAAGATTATATCCCAGTATAAACTTAGTGGTGTTTTGAGTGTTGCCAAAGTGAAGGACTGGATTTTTAATGATTATGGCGATTCAGCGAGCGAGGCCAGTAATAATTTTCAAAAAAAGTTTTTTCACTGTTTTAAAGATATTAAAGATATCACTGATATCAAAACTAAAAAATTTGATGAAATTTTGAGAGTTAGCACTGATGCGTGGAATGCCTTTCCTCACCGGTCGTTAGGCGGTAAATCCCCGCAGCAGATGATATCAGTAGAAATAAAAAAAGAATCCAGCTCCAAAAAGCTAAGTGATAGCCGTATGCCGAAAGTTATCGTCGGAGGTAGCGAAATGCCTTATGACGATTATACAGCGATGCTGGAAGAAATGGGAAGACGCCAAAAGCCGTTTAAGCGGCAGGTGGAAAAAGAAATTTTGCCTTGTTATAAAGAATTTTTATCTCAAGAAGAGAAACTATCCAAAAAGGAAGCGGAAGAACACTATAGAGTTGTTGAAATCTTCTTTGAAAGAGTTTTCTGGGTCGGTTTTTTAAGCTTTGAGGCAATTAGGTTGGAGTTCGCGACATATGAGTTCCCGCGTTGGTGGCAAAACCATGTTCTTTTTGATGGTCGGGACGAGAATGAAATCCTATCATCTCTGAAAATGTTTTTGCGTTTTATGAAAACAAAATTCGGCCGAGAATTGAACGGCCAAGGAATAGCATAAATCCGTAAATCCGGATATGTTTTTAATTTTTTACTAATTTCATAATACTTATTAATAGTTGTGTTTATCGTATCAATATGATACGATAAATGTGTATAATTGATACGAATAGTATAATATGGGAATGAATCAAAAACAATCGAAAATACTTTTAATAATTCTTAAAAACGGCGCTCTATCATCCTCTGCTGTTCACTCAAAAATAACAGAGGAAGGCGATAAGGTTTCTCTTGTTACTATTAAACGGGCGCTTTCTGGTATGGCGGCATCCGGCCTGCTTGTCGTTTCTGGCTCCGGGCCATCTATAACTTACCGGGTAAGCGTCAATGGCCGTTTATTTGCCCCTATTGATGCAAAGGAATATTGCGCTGTTGAACCAGACAGAAGATTCGGATTAAGCAGATATAACTTTGAACTATTCCAATCTGTGCCAAGAGATATTTTCGACGAGAATGAATTAAAAGTTCTCAACGCCGCAACGGCTGAATATGAAAAGAGGACAAAAAACACATCCGCAGTTGTTCAAAAAAAAGAGCTGGAGCGGTTGGTTATTGAGCTTGCCTGGAAGTCATCAAAAATTGAGGGCAATACATATACGCTTCTTGATACCGAAAGATTGATTCTAAATAATAAGGAAGCAGAAGGACATGATAAAAAAGAAGCGCGAATGATTTTAAACCACAAAGAGGCCTTTGTTTTCATCCGCCAAAATTTGTCGCTTTTCCGCGATCTTACACGAGTAAACATAGAGAAACTTCATGCAGTTTTAGTTAAAGATCTAAGCGTTGATTTGGGTTTGCGGAAAAAACCGGTTGGAGTGGTGGGTTCGAAATATCAACCATTGGATAATGGATATCAAATTGAAGAAGCGGTAAAAAAACTTTCAAAGGTTATCTCAACGCTAAATACGCCTTACGCCAAAGCACTACTCGCCCTTATTGGAATTAGCTATATTCAACCCTTTGAAGATGGTAATAAACGAACAGCACGTCTAATGACCAACGCTTTACTAATTTCTCATGGCCTTGCCCCTCTTTCGTACCGGAGCGTAGACGAAAATGAATATCGCGAAGCAATGCTGGTATTTTATGAGATTAACTCTCTCTCGCCCCTTAAAAGAATTTTTATTAGTCAGTATGAATTTGCTGCTATGAATTACGCGGTAAAGTGAACAGTACAGAATAGGCCATAGGCCCCCCGACCGAGAGGCATTAAATGGATGTTCGGAAACTATCCCAGAAACCCTTACGAGGATTGACCCGCTCAGGTTCTAGACCGACTAGGACAACACTTCGACAAGCTCAGCACAGGCAGGCATGTGCGACCGAGAAGCCCTGTATTTTCAACGTTTCTGGAGGTCAATTTTCAGGCACCCCGTTAGGATTCGAATATATGGCTAAATTAACGGGATGGCGTTAGTGCGACCGAGGAGCGTTGAAAATATTTTTTTAGTAGATTTTATGATATAATAAAATAATTAATCTGGACAATATGTTTAAAGACATTAAATCATGCCTTAATAAAGGGACCTCTATTCCTATCGCTTTTTTTATAGTCGTTTTGTTAGCAATAATTATCGGAGCAGTGGCCTGGTATTTAGGTGAAAATAAATCAATTGAGATGGAGCCAGTTTTAACAAATATGCCTACGTCGAGCCCCACATCTATGCCTTCCGCCACGACCACAGATGGAACTAGCACACCTCAAGGCGCGGGCGCGGAGAAGACAATAGAATTTCCCCTTTCTATTATCAAAGATAATCTTCCGCTGAATCCCACAGAAGATGAAAAGATAGCCGCCTGCACCGCCGCTTTTAATGATAAAGGAACTTCTAAATATATAGAGGATAATGGGGTAGACCTTAATGATTGCTCTCTCCAAAGCATAGAGGACGATAGTATATTTTATTATCATTGCGTCTATAGTTGTAAAAGAAGCAGCCAGACGATTATGGCTGACGTGGATTGGATTTTTGATTATTGGAATAGATATTGCCCCTGTCCAGTTATGGAAAAAGAAAATCCGTTTAGGTTCCCAAATCAATATGATAACGGAGAAGGAGATTATCCTGTCGACACTCCGCAATCTGGCTTCTATCATATCTTATCGATTCCATTTCATAATAGTAATAAAATATTGAGAGCATATCTTAATTCGGGTGGCGAGGAAATGAAATATTGGGAGAATCAGTTAGTAAGATTAGTTATTTATGACAAGGATCTATCAATGTCAACTTTGATAAAAGACGTGGAAGTCGAAGGAGGAAGCAATTGGATGGCATTACTGCTCCCTTATGCGATAGTCAAAGACGACAGCGGGGTTATTTTGGATACTTGCAAGGGGTCTCCGGGAGCGGGCGGAGGAAGTGTCGATCCTGGATATCAAATTTTATCGTTCAAAACTAAGCAATCTGATTGGATAGCAAATTCCAGTGCCCATTTCTATGACTCTTTTGGGAAAGTTGTTTATGTCGCTGAAGGGGATAAAACCCCGCATTATTCGATGCCCGGACCTTCTAATGATGCTGCTATTTATTTTAAGAATCTTGTTTCGGGAGGAGAAAGCACATTATTAGAGGAAGAAGATACAAATTACGAAATTACAAGTTTAGATGAAAAATTAGGGATTTTAAATTTTAAGGCAACAAAATATTATTTTTCAGAAGAGTGTCCGCGAGAAGAAGATGCACTCTCTTGTGCCGAGAAATCAATCACAGATCGTTCTGTGAATCTGCCGTAAATAAAAAGACTATCCCGCTAGAAAAAATGAAAATCAAAAATGGGGTCAAAAATGGTCATCAAAAATGGGGTCAAAAATGTCAAAAATGGGGTCAACTCTATTTTTTCTTCTATTTTTTTCTTTTACATGAGAAAGATAAATTATTAGGCATATTATCGCCAGCACCTAAGGAAAAGTGCTCAATACTTTTGAAAAGAACAGGCGCCAAAATATCCTATATCAATGACCAACGCTCTATCTTAAAGATAAGAAATGAAAAAGACCCCATTAAGGACGAGCCTTAATAGGGTCTTTTTCGTAGTAATACTATCATATTATCAAACACAGAATACTTGTCAAGTATTTCTCTGAATATGTCAAAAGGATTTAGAAATGTCAGGTTTTTAAGGAAATAGAAACTTCAGGTTTCGAGTTAATTGTGAATTTTCTCCAGGGATGATTTGACGAAATAGGGACGTGTACTATTTTTTATCTTGCTTTGTCAGGGTTTTTGAAGTTGAGCCATTGACAGAATGCCATTTAGTATGGTATAATATACATAATTAAACGAGAACGAGTAATAGATACAGAACTTTGTCAAAACATAAGGAGGTCGTCGTGTACGGGTACGAAAAGGTGTTGCGTTGGAACAAGAAACTTAAGCTCAAGAGTCCGTTCAAGGGATTGAATCTTACGAAGATCAATCCTGGGGGATTGGCGATGAAACTGCTTATCTTCGCTTTCACCCTCATAGGGTTGATCGTGACTGGACTTTGGTTGAAAGTGTTCAAAATGCTGGTCAAGAACTACACGGATTTCGACAATCCTGCGAGATTGCCGAATAAACCCAAACTGATCTCGTTTTGGGCGTGTGGTGTGAGCACGATCTCCCTTCTGGCTACATTCGTGTTGGCATACGCAGCACGATATGAGGCCATCGGCACATTCTTCCTTGCTATCGCTTCCTGCGCTTTTGCGGGGCAATGGCTAAAAAGGAGAGTTCCAAGGAGAATAGTACCATGAAGCATCCCAGGCGCTGGTTTCACCGGGCGTCTGGGGTTTTCTTTTCTGCTAAGAATTAAATAGTTAAGTAGTAGCAGGTGTTAATTAAAGAAGTCCAAAAAAATCGCTTTTTGGGCGATTTTGTGGTAAGATGAAATATATGGAAGAAGAAATTTTGAGAAAAATTGAAGCGCAAGACAAAAAACTTGAAGAGATTTACCGCTCTGTTGAGAGGATGAGAAAATATTTTCTTTGGACGCTTATTATCACCATAATTGTAATTGTTTTGCCTCTTATTGGGATATTGTTTCTCATTCCTCAATTTTTAAGCGCTATAAGCGGGACCAATTTGGGTCTATAATTTGCGATAGAAGTTGAGTTGGCGGAAGTCGGACTTCCGTTTATTTTGTAATTGTAAGAAGAAAAAGGCGGGCAGGATTGCTCGCCGTTCGGAATTGGTTTCCTCCCCAATATAAAGGGAGGAACGCTACTGGGTGGATGGCGGATAGTTGGATCCGGTAGGCCTCATCTGCTCCGTCGGCAATAGTTACACGACCAAGGCATTGGTCTCCTGCACCTAAAGCATCGCCTTGAGCGTGGAGGACGCCTCTGCCCATTGCTTCTCTCGTTCTTCCCATGACCGTTCTTCCCGCGACGAGGAGCAGGGGGCCCATATTTCTGTAGATTCATACCGCCTCCTTAGATTCCGTGTGATTATAATATAGCATTTTGACGCTGGAAGGTCAATATTTTTAGTTCAGGCGGGACAAATCAAGGATTTTTTGGTAAGATAAAAAGATAAAAATATGTTTATAAATAATGATAATGAAAGTAGGACCGAAGACATCAACAACAGATTCCCGAAGGGGGTTGAGGTTGTTGTGTCTGCGACCATTGAAAATAATGACGGAAAAATTCTTCTGATTCAATCATCAAAATGGTTTAACAAATGGATGATGCCTGCTGGACATATTGAGCCGGGAGAAAGGATGGTCGAAGCGCTTAAACGAGAGATTAAAGAGGAAACAGGCCTTGACATAGAGCCAAAGGAAAATCTTTCTTTTGAGGAGCTTGTAAATTCAAAAGATTTTCACCGCCCGGCGCATTTCATTTATTTTGATTTTTTATGCAAATTGAAAGATGGCGATGAGATTGAATTGGATAAGAGGGAAATCAACGATTATGTTTGGGTAACGCCGGAAGAAGGGTTAAAGATGGATTTGGCCGAAAGTTTTAGCGAGACGATTAAGAAATATATTAAATACAAAAGTAAATTTAGTTGTTAACCATTGACTAATGGGTTAACATAGGTTAACCTATCATAATAGGTTAACAAAACAAATATGGATAAAAATTTTATCTCAACCACTGAACTGGCAAAATTGCTCGGGATAAGCAGGATAGCGGTTTATAAAAAGATTAAAAAGGGGACAATAGAGGCGGTTAAAATAGGCCGTAATTTTGCTATTGATAAAAAAGATTTATACGGAATTTTAGGCAAAGAACTCACAGGGGAGCAAAAGTCAGAAGTTGATAAAGCGGTCAGAAAAATAGTTAAAGAATATGGAGAAACTTTAAGAATGTTAGGGGAAACATAATGAAAATATTGTCCATTAAAGAAGTTGAATATATCGCTTTCCGGCTGGCTCGCCAGTTGATGACATCCAATGAGCCGATTCCGGAATTTGAAACCAGATCGCCCAATATTTTAGAAAGTTGTCTGGGCGTGCCTTTTCAGACATTCGCAAAGAAACCGCTTTATAGCGGCCTTATTGGCAAGGCGGCCATTCTTTTTTATTTGATGATAAAAAATCATCCTTTTCAGAATGGCAACAAAAGAATCGCCATAACTACTTTATTTGTTTTTCTGCATAAAAACAAAAAATGGTTGATAGCGGATAATAAAGAGTTATATAATTTTGCTCTTTGGATCGCTGAAAGCAGCCCCAAATTTAAAGAGGAAACAGTGGCTGCCATTGAAAAATTCATTATGGCTTATATCAAAAATCTAAAATGAAGAAGGCGAAAAACACACGGCAGGATTTTTATTTCAAAAAAGCCAAAGAAGAAAATTATCCGGCTCGTTCTGTCTATAAATTACAGGAGATAGATAAAAAATATCGGCTCATCAAGCGGGGCGATTTGGTATTGGATATCGGGTGCGCCCCCGGTTCCTGGATGATTTATCTCAGCGGGAAAATCGGCAAAAAGGGCAGAGTGACAGGTGTTGATGTGGTGGATTTGAAAATTTCGCTTAAGGATAATATGAAGTTTATCAAGGGTGATATTAGAGAGCTTGTCGGCAGTTTCAGCGAACGGTTTGATGCGATTGTTTCTGATGCGGCGCCGGGCACTTCGGGCATTCATTTTGTTGATACAGCAAAATCATTAGAGCTGGCCAAAACCGCTTTAGATATCGCTAAACAATCATTGAAGGCAAGAGGGATTTTTGTTTGCAAGACATTTGAAGGAGAGGGAACGGAAGAGTTTTTAAAAGAAATAAAAAGATTATTTAATTTTGTTAAATCGTATCGTCCGAGCGCGGTAAGAAAATATAGTAGAGAATTTTATTTAATCGCCAAAATTTTTAAGAATGAATAAATCACAGATTTTTTTTGAAAAACAAGTTAATTGGCTTTTGGACGAGAAGTATCAGGGCAAGCTTACCGCTGAAGCCAGAGCGGATATTGAAAAATTAAAGCAAGGAGAACCCCTGGACTATCTTATCGGTTTTGTGAAATTTCTGGGCGCTAAGATTGATTTGCGGAAAAGACCGCTGATACCTCGGCCAGAAACAGAATTTTGGGCAGAAAAAGCGATTAAGGAAATAAAAGACAGACAAGGCAGAGTGCGATGCTTGGATTTGTTTTCCGGCAGCGGGGCCATCGGGATTGCGGTTCTGAAATATGTTCCCGGGGTTCAAGTTGATTTCGGCGAAATCAATAAGGATTTTCTGTGGCAGATTAGGTTTAATCTTCGGCTTAATGGACTTAATAAAAGAAAGACATCAGTTATTCAGACAGATATTTTCAAAAACATCACAAAAAAATACGATTACATATTTGCCAATCCGCCGTATATCGCATTAGAGCGCAAAGCGAAGGCGCAAAAATCGGTTTTAGAATATGAGCCGCCAAGCGCGCTTTTTGCCGGAAAGGACGGCTTGCTGTATATCAAGAAGTTTCTCAAAGAGGCGAAAAATCATTTAAAGCCAAATGGAAAAATTTATCTTGAATTTGATTCTTTTCAGAAGACAAAAATCAAAGAATTATTGATAAAACAAGGGTATAAAGATTTTGAGTTTTTCAAGGACCAATACGACCGCTGGCGCTGGGTAGAAATTACGGTCTGAAATAAAAGATGGTGGTAATTGTATTAATTAGTAGTTAATAATATATGTCGGAGAAGAGCGATGAAGAAATTGTGCATCTGGTTCAATCAGGCAGAACTGATTTTTTTGGCGTTTTGATTGAAAGATACGAGGAGAAAATCAGGCGTTACGCGCGAAAATTTCTTTCAAACAAGGAAGACACTGACGATATAATCCAAACTGTTTTTATCAAGGCCTATGTCAACATTCAAAGTTTTGACATTAAAAGAAAATTTTCTTCTTGGCTTTACCGGATTGCCCACAACGAGTTGGTCAACCACCTGAGAAAAAGGAGATTTTTTTCATCATTTAATTTTGATGTTTTCCTCCCGCACTCTATTCGACTTCGCGACAACGAAACCGACAGGGAGGTGAATTATCAAGAGATGCGAACCATAATAGAAAAATGTCTTAACCGGTTAGAGATGAAATATCGGGAAGTGATTATCTTTTATTACTTAGAGGAATTGAGTTATCAGGAGATTGCGGACATCTTGCAGTTGCCGATTTCCACTATCGGTGTGCGCCTGAGTCGAGGCAGAGAAAAGTTAAAAACTATTTATAATAAAATATATGGACAACAACCATAATAGCAATTCTTTGAAAAATAATATAAAAGAGCGGATTTTGAAAAGAATCAGGGGAAAAGAATTATTGATGAGGCCGAAGTTGCTGTTTATTTTGAAAACCGCATTTTTCATCTTGGGGACGATACTCTTTTTTGCCTTTGCCGCTTTTGTTTTTAGTTTTGTAATGTTTAAGATACGAGCCACCGGCCTTTGGTACGCGCCCGGATTCGGAGCGCGGGGGATGGGGCTTTTTTTCGCGCGTTTCCCATGGCATTGGTTAATTTTCGCATTGGCAGTGGTGGTTATTTTGGAAATTTTAGCCAGGAAATTTTCCTTTGTTTATAGAAGGCCCTTGGTTTATTCCGTGCTCGGGATTTTGCTGTTCGTCTCCATAATCGGATTGGTTGTCTCGCATACAGTCATTCATCCTCAATTGTTTAGAGGGGCCGCAGAAGGCAGAATACCTATTATCGGGTCATTTTACCGGGAACGCGCCTTGCAAGCGCTTCCCAATGTCCATATCGGAGAGGTGTCTGCCGTTGGCGAGCAAGGGCTTACGATAAGCAATGAAAAGGGCGAGATTTTTGAGGTTCTTGTTTCTCCGCAAACTATTCTGCCCAAAAATCAAGAGATAGAAGAAGGGGATTTAATAATGATTATGGGAGATAAAAAAGATTCTTCTGTTAACGCTTTTGGCGTTCGCATAATAGAGGAAGACAGGGATCTCTTTTTCCCTATGTTTGACAACCGCAAACCGCCGAGAAACGATCTCGGCAATCCCGGCAATTAGCCATAGAGCGCCGAGAAGCGCCGAGAAACTGCCGAGACGAGAAACCGCCGAGAAACGATCTCGGCAGTTTACAGACAGGTTGAGAAAATGAAACAAAATTTGATTTTTGTTGTAGTAATTGTTGTAGTAATAAAGTGTGGGATATTTCAGCAAGAAATATCTCTTTTTAATCTTTAATAATTTTTTTATGAAAATATTTTTTAGGGCTAAGAGCTTGTATAAGTGGATGATGAGGCATAAGTTTATTGCCATCATCATAATCGCCATCCTTGTTTTAGCGGGTTATTTTGGAATCAGAACTATGAGTTCGCAAAATCAAGGGGAGATAAGTTATACTACCGCCATTGTGGAAAAAGGGACTCTTATCACCACCGTAAGCGGGACCGGCCAGATAGCGGTTTCCAACCAAGCGGACATCAAGCCCCGGGTTTCAGGCGACATAGTCTCTGTAAGCGTTAAAAACGGCGATGAGGTCAAAGCCGGAACTTTGCTTTTTAAAATTGACACCAGCGACGCTGAAAAAGCGGTGCGGGACGCGGAAACATCATTAGAAACGGCAAAATTAGACCTGCAAGAGCTGTCAAATCCTCCGGATGAATTGACATTGTTAAAAGCGGAAAATGATTTATTGTCCACCAAAGAATCCATTCCCAAGGATGAAGAAAATATTCTGAATGCTTACGAAGACGGTTTTAATGATGTGGCAAACGTCTTCCTTGATTTGCCGACAATCATTACAGACACAGAGAATGTCTTATATGGCCAGGAATTAGCGGATAACGAACCCGATGTATCCGGTGGGAACGATAATGTTCACGGCTTAATTAATTCTATTCCCTCTCAATATATTGACGAAAGAACGGAATTCCTGACATTTACCGATAAAGCGGAGGAAGCATATTCTGCCGTTCGCCAGAAATATGATGATAATCTGAGCAGTTATAGGGCAGCCAACCGCCTTTCTGACCAGGAGACGATTGACGCTTTATTAGACGAAACGATTCAAACCATTCGGGCAATGTCCGAAACAATAAAAAGCGAGATAAATATGCTTGACTATTGGGTGGATTTCCGCACCAAAAAAGGACTGAGGATTTTCTCCGATGTAACCGCTTATCAGACAGAACTGAAGTCATATATCTCAAAAGTCAATAGCCATCTTTCTACTCTTTTATCGGTTCAACGCAGCATTCAAAGCGCCAAAGACACGATTGTGTCGGCAGAGAGAAGCATTAAGGAAAAAGAGTTGAGTTTGGAAAATCTTAAAGCGGGAGCGGATGCTCTGGAAATCAGAGCCAAAGAAATTGCGGTTCAACAGAAGAAAGACGCTTTAACCGACGCTAAAAAGACGCTGGATAATTGTTATGTAAGGGCTCCGTTTGACGGAATAATAATTGAAGCCAATGCGTCAAAAGGACAATCCGTTTCTTCGGGAACCGTTTTGGCGTCCATTATCACCAAACAAAAATTAGCCGAAATTACTCTTAACGAAGTGGATGTAAGTCAGTTGGCATTAGGCCAGAAAGCCACCATTACGCTTGACGCCATTGAAGAGATGACTCTTACCGGAGAAGTGGCGGATATTGACACCTTGGGGACAGTAAGCCAAGGCGTAGTGAGTTATGATGTGAAAATAGCCCTGGATACGCAGGAGGATAAAATAAAGCCGAATATGAGCATTTCGGCGGAGATTATGACAAACATCAAACAGGGAGTGCTTCTGGTTCCAAATTCCGCCGTTAAATATCAAGGGGAGCAGCAGTATGTTGAAATTATGTCTTCGGACGGAACAATCAGCCGGAAAGCGGTGGAGGCGGGGCTTTCTAACGACACAATGACAGAAATTACCAGTGGCCTTAACGAAGGAGATGAGGTGATTATCCAGACCTCTGCTTCTTCCTCTAATAATTCAAGCACCGGAACATCCAATGGTTTTTCAGCCGGCGCAGGGGGAGGAGAGATGATGAGAATAATGCGTTAACCTCTTGAGAATTTATAAACCACCTGCCGAGATCATTTCTCGGCAAAGTTGGATCATTTCTCGGCAAAGTTGCCGAGAAAAAGTTGCCGAGAAATGATCTCGGCAGGATTCTGATCTCGGCAGGATTCTGATCTCGGCAGGATTCTGATCTCGGCAGGTCTCGGCAGAATATATATGATAGAAGTTAAAAACATTACAAAAATTTATAAGCATGATGAAATAGAGACCAAGGCATTAAAGGATGTTTCCTTCATCGTTAAGGAAGGAGAGTTTGTGGCGATTATCGGGCCGTCCGGTTCAGGCAAATCAACCCTGATGCATATTTTGGGATGTCTTGATACGCCCACCAGCGGGCAATACTTGTTTGAGGGTAAAGATATTGCCAATCTTTCCGACAATGAGTTAGCCGATATCCGCAAGAAGAAAATCGGATTTGTTTTTCAGACATTTAATCTTTTGCCGAGGACAACCGTTATTCGCAATGTGGTCTTGCCGTTAATTTATGCGAATTCTCCGCGCGAAAAGCGCGAAGAAATAGCCAAAAAGGCCTTGCTTAACGCCGGATTAGAAGAGACCCGCTTTTATCATCTTTCAAACCAGTTATCAGGCGGGCAGATGCAAAGAGTGGCCATTGCCCGGGCCCTGGTGAATAATCCTTCTTTAATTCTTGCCGACGAACCGACCGGAAACCTGGACAGCAAAACTGGGGATATTGTGCTGAAAACATTCCAGGAATTAAACAGGCAAGGACAGACAATCGTTTTGATAACTCATGAAAGATATATCGCGGAAAGAGCAAAAAGGATAATTTCCATCAAAGACGGAGAGATTATTGAAGATGCTTTGGCGGCTTATTCCCAAGCCATGAAGCCCATCAAAGAATAAACATTATATTCGCTTTAAGGGAGAAAAAAATATGCTTTTAAGCGATTTATTTGAAGAAACGATTTCTGCCATTCTCGCTAATAAAGCCAGAACTGTGCTGACGGTTTTAGGTATTGTTATCGGCATCGGTTCGGTGGTGGCTTTGATATCTATCGGTCAGGGGGCGGAAGCGGATATTAAATCCAACATCCAGTCAATCGGTTCAAATCTGCTAGTGGTCTATCCCGGAGTTCAGGGCGGAAACCGGGTGCAAATCAGTATAGGCCGGGGCTCGGCCCAGACCCTTACGGGAGATGACGCTGATGCGATATTGCAAGAAATTTCTCATATAGACGCGGTAGCGCCGGAGGTTTCTACCAGGTATCAAGTAACCGCCAAAGGGACAAACACCAATACTTCGGTGCTCGGAACGGTTCCGCAATATGCCGGAGTCAAAAATTTTACTATCAACAGCGGTTCTTTTATTTCGGAACAGGATATAAAAAGCACGGCAAAAGTGGCGGTTTTAGGGCCGACTACGGCATCTGATTTATTCGGAGAAGGAGCGGACCCGATTGGGAGAAAAATCAAAATAAATAAGATTGAATTCACGGTCATCGGCGTTACCGAAAGCAAGGGCGGGACGGGTTTTGGCGGCAGCCAGGATGACATTATTTTTGTGCCGATTTCTACCGCCCAAAAGTTTTTGTCGGGCAATAACTATGTCACCACTATAAATGTTCAGGTGAGCGACGAGAAATATATGACCGTGGCGCAAGAAGAAATAACCACTTTGCTTTTAGTCCGCCATAATATTGCCGACCCTGCTTTGGCCGATTTTTCCATAATGAATCAGGCCGATATTTTGAACACTATGACTTCCGTAACCGGAACTTTAACCATCTTTTTAGGGGCGATTGCCGGAATATCTTTGATTGTCGGAGGCATTGGCATTATGAATATGATGCTTACTACGGTTACGGAAAGAACGCGCGAAATCGGGCTTCGCAAGGCGATTGGCGCCAAAAACAGAGACATCAGTATGCAATTTTTAGCCGAAGCCACAATGCTTACTTTTATGGGCGGGATTATCGGGATTATTGTCGGATGGCTTATTTCTTTTGGAATTCAGAAATTCGCCGGCATCAGCACTAATGTTGCGGGCTGGTCAATTGCTTTGGCTTTTGGGGTCTCGGCCTCCATCGGAATTATTTTCGGATACTATCCTGCCAGACGTGCCGCCTCGCTTAATCCTATTGAGGCGTTAAGGTACGAATAAATAAATCCAAAATCCCAAATCCAAATGTCAAATCAAACTCAAAATCCAAAATCCAAAATCCAAAATTGAAAGGCATGTTTTCTTTAAAATTTAAAAATATAAAATTAAAAATTGCGATTATAATACCCGCGGTTTTGGTGGCGGTCGGGATTATCGCGGGAATAATTCTTCTGACCAACAGTTTGAAATCCGTTGATGATAAATCTGCTATCAGCGGACAACAGACGGCTAATGCGACAACAACGGACGACGCAAGAGGAATGGAAACCTTTCTTCAAGGATTTTCCGAAGCAAGCGCGGAGGACTTAAAAGCAGGGGATTACCTTATGATTGAAGGAACCGACAACCCGGACGGAAGCGTTAGCGCCAATATGGTTTATATCGGCTCTGTCGAGAACTTCGCCAATGTTCCTAATGCCGGGCAGATAAATTTTCGTCTCAACGCCACCGGCACTCCCTCTAACGCGAATATGCCCAATGCCGGTCAAGCGCCGGCGAATATGCCGAATATGCCGGCGGGATTTGAAAATATGACTCCGGAAGAAAAGAGGCAAGCAATCCAAACATTGAGGGACAGCGGATCCTTGCCCGATATTTCCAATCAACCGGGGAGAACTGCGGGCAACGTTTTTTTGCAAGGAGAATTTATCAGCAAGACCGAGCAAATTTTAACCATTAAAAATGTTGACGGCGGTTCAAAATTAGTCCTTTATTCCGAAACCACCAAATTTATGAAAAAAGATGAGTGAAATAAATTTTTAATTATGTCGTATTAAATTAGTAGAAAGGCCGTTAGAAGAACAAGAATCAAAATCAACCAGATAAATAATGGAGAATATTCGCGAAGAAGTAAGTGCCTGGGCAAAAGATAACGGCATAGACGACGGTTGGTGTTGGTGTATGGGCTTAGAAATGCCCGGGAAATTCGGAGATTTTAGAGGAGGGCGAGGCGGTTTCGGACTGAGACCGGGCTTAAATCCAGGGCCAAGTTCAACTTCAAGTCCAAGCGTTCAAGAATAGAATATTTTTTACTGACAAGAAATGCTTTCCATCCAGAAGCATTTCTTGTTTTATTTGACGATTTATTTATATCTAACTATAATAACGGCATATTAATATGATTGAAGTTTCTAATTTAACGAAAAAATTCGGCGATTTCATCGCCGTGGATAATATCTCTTTTCTAAAATAGAAATTTAAGTTCTAAAATATAAAAATGTCTTTGAGTATAGGAATCGTCGGTTTGCCCAATGTGGGCAAGTCAACGCTTTTCCAAGCCATAACCAAAAAAGAGGTTGACCGCGCGAATTATCCTTTTTGCACCATAGCCCCGAATGTGGGCGTGGTTGCCGTCCTTGACCAGAGAATAGACAAATTGGCCGAACTTACTTCTTCGGCCAAGAAAATTTATACTACCGTGGAATTTGTTGACATTGCCGGGCTGGTCAGGGGGGCAAGCCAAGGAGAGGGATTAGGAAACAAATTTTTGGCAAATATCCGGGAAGTGGATGCCATTGTCTATGTTTTACGATGTTTTAACAAAGAAGATGTCGTTAATACGCGGTCTAAAATTGATGTTTTGGAAGAAAAAGAGATTTTGGATATGGAAATGGTTCTCAAGGATTTGGAGACCATTGAAAAAAGAGCGGAGTCGCTGGAAAAGGAATTGAAAGGCAAAGCGAAAGACAAAAATCTGGAAAAAGAGATGTCAGCGGTTGTAAAGGCGTGGAAATTACTGCGGGAAGGGGAGCTCTTGTTTGAATCGCAATGGAGCGAGGAGGAAAGGAAAATTCTAAATAGTTATCAATTGTTGACTATGAAAAAGCGGCTCTTTTTGCTTAATGGCACAGAAAGCGAGGTTTCAGTAGAAGTGGTAGAGACATTCAAGAAGAATAATTGGCCTTTCCTGATAGCCGATGTCTTGACAGAACTTGAGGCAGCTGATTTTACCGCTGAACAAAGAATTGAACTTGACTTGCCAGCGGAAATTCAATTAGATGTTTTAATAAAGGAATGTTATAAACTGCTTGATTTGATAACCTTTTTTACTGCCGTGGCAACTAATGAGGTGCGGGGATGGACGCTAAAAAGAGGGTCTACGGCGCCCCAGGCAGGCGGGGTGGTCCATACTGATTTTGAAACTCATTTCATCAAAGCGCAAGTCATAAATTGGAAAGACCTAATTGATTGCAGGGGATTTTCCGGTGCCAGAGAAAAGGGTCTGCTTCGCACCGAAGGCAAGGAATATGTTGTTCAGGACGGGGATGTCATAGAAATCAAAACCGACGGGTAGAGTTTATAGAATATGGATTTTGTATTAGTGGTATTGATTTTTTTATTTTTACAGGTATAATACAGATATATTGTGGATTTAAGGAGGGAACGATGAAAAGCCGGATTTTGGTTGCGATGGTTGTGGCGTTGTTGGCAATGCTGTACTGCGCGGGAGCAGTGCTCGCGGATTTTGAGGCGCCGCCCGAGGGACCTCCTGGCGACAATGGCAATGGGGGGGATGGTGAGGCCCCAAATCATTCGGGGCCAAGGCCAAGCCATCAGACACCGGAATGGTTTTTACTGCCGAAGTTGGACTTAGAAGGTCCAATGGTGGATAATCCCAATCCTGTGTTCGGAGATACAATCTGTTTTTCATTTCAGGTTGTGTCTGCGGACGATGGTTTGGATTATGTCCCCCCATATCTCGCTTTCTGCCGGCTTTTGCCCAACGAGACGTTTGAGATCTTGGCCGGAGAGCCCAGTTACATACCGTTCGTTCTTGGAGATGACGGCGTATGGCGAGTCTGTGTTAATACGAGCATTTTCCAAATCCCTGGTGTGTATAGGGCCTACCTGGTTGTTCGCCGGCCGGCGAACGACTGCAGTCCACAGAACATTCTCGTCATCAACCTTCAAGGTTGATAAATTGAGAAGCGGAGCGGAGAGGAGAGCGTACTTTATCCTCTCCGCTTTATAATTAGTTTTATCTCGCGTTAGGGTCGCACCCTAACAATTAAAAAACCGCCATAGGTGATTTTTCTATTTTCTGGTAAAATAAAAGAATAAAGCGAATTTTAAAATGAGAACGGTTATAACAATCATTTTGATTTCCGGGATAGCGATTATTTCTTTTATCCAGATTTTTTCAGCCGGGGCTATGGGCATAATGATTGCCGACGCTGTTATCTTCCTCCTTTATTGCCTTATTGGTTTTTTACTGGTGAGATATTCAGTAAGAGAATCCCGCAAAGAAGAGATTTTAAGGAAGAAAGCCCAGGAAAAAACAGAACAGTTGAAGCAAAGCAGGGATGAATTAGAGGAACAGACATTGAAATTCCAGAAGAGCCGGGATGCTCTTCAGACAAGGGCGGCGGAGCTTGAATCCTGGTACCAGATGATTATTCAGAGAGAGTTGGAAATGAGGTCTTTAAAGAAGGAAATCAGGGCTCTTCAAAGAGAAGAAGAGCAGGGCATTAATACCAGCAATTAAGATGAAGATTTTTTCCTGGAATGTCAACGGGTTAAGGGCGAATTACAAGAAGGGATTTTTGGATTGGTTCAAAAGCGCCGAAGCGGATATTGTCTGCTTGCAGGAAGTAAGGTCTAATGATTCGGATTTGCCGGAGGAATTGAGGAAAATCAAGGGCCATCATCTTTTCTTAAATCCGGCGCAAAAGCCCGGATACAGCGGAACAGCCGTCTATTCAAAGACAGCCCCCGATAAAGAAGAAAAGAGCATCGGGTTAAGCCGTTTTGACGGAGAAGGGAGAATGATTCGGCTGGATTTTCCGGAATTTATTCTGCTCAACCTTTATCTGCCCCACGGCGGAAGACAGAAAGAAAATCTGGAATACAAGCTAAAAGTGTACGATTTCCTTATTGATTACCTGAAAGCGATTAAAAGCAAGAAAGTGATTGCCGTGGGCGATTTCAATATTGCCCATCAGGAGGTTGACTTGGCTCGGCCAAAAGAGAATCAGAACAGCATAATGTTCACGGCAGAAGAAAGAGAGCAAATTGATAAGATTGTTAAATTAGGATTTATTGACAGTTTTCGAAAGTTTGATGATGCAGCGGGCCATTATACCTGGTGGCCGTATTTTGCCAATGCCCGAGAGCGCAATTTGGGATGGAGGATAGATTATTGTTTTATCTCTGCTCCGCTGGCGGAAAATGTTAAATCTGCTTTTATCCTTGATAAAGTAATGGGTTCTGACCATTGTCCGGTCGGAATTGAGGTGTCCTTATGAAAGAGGAATATATTTTTGAAATTATTAAAAAATTGGGCGCGGATTTGCCAAAGTTTTCTGATGGCAGAATTGATTATACCAATTCCATCAGCGCGCCCGTCCTGATTATTTTTGTCAGATATCAGGGAGAAATCCTGCTTTTGAAGAGAAGTAAAAAAGTAAGCACTTATCAGGGAAAATGGAGTACCGTGGCCGGTTATTTGGACGAGCTGAAGCCGATCCGGGAAAAGGTTTTGGAGGAATTAAAAGAAGAGACAAGCATTACGGAAGAGAATATTGCGGACCTCAAATTCGGACAGTCATACAAGATAAAAGACGAGACCGTTCACCGGTTATGGCTTCGCTTCCCGGTCTTGGTTGAGTTAAAAGAAAAGCCCAGGATAAAATTGGACTCTGAGCATACTGATTTCAAATGGATTAAACCGGAAGAAATGAACAAATTTGAAACACCCCCGTTTTTCCATATCAGTTGGGAAATGCTTAAAGAGTTGTAATGCTCTTAAAATAATTCTTAAAATTTCTTGACAGTCGTTTTCATTTCTATTATTATAGAAACGAAGTCAATAATTTATTGTTTTTAACGAAACGATGACCAAAAAAGAGATAATTTGGCGGGAAATACTATTTCAAGTCCTGGAAAACAAGAAATTTGAATTTACCCAAAAAGAGATAGCCCAAAAATATAAATTCTCTTTGAGCACGGTTTTTAATGCTTTGAAGGTTCCTCGCGCCTCTGGTTGCATTGAAGCGGGGGGCAGGGGATTTAAGGTTGTTGACGCCGAGAAATGGCTTTATCTTTGGGCCACTTTCCGCAATCTGCAAAAAGATGTTATTTACCAAACACATACAGACAAGAGCGTAAAAGAGATAGAGGGCGAAATGCCCCCTCATATAACTTTTGGCGCTTTTTCCGCTTATCTGAAAAAATACAAAGACGCCCCGGCCGACTATGACAAGATCTATGTTTATTCTAAAAAAGAGAAATTAACTGATATAAAATCTCGTTTTCCGTTCCAAAAAGGAATAATTAACCTTGTAGTTATATTATCCGACAGATGGCTTGAAAACTTTAGCAAGGGGAAAATAACGCCTGATTGCCAGACATTTGTTGATTTATGGAATCTGCGGGAATGGTATGCCAAAAATTATTTAGACGCCCTAAAAGAAAAAGTTTTTCATTTTTGATATGCCTGAGTTCTACCATGATTTAATCACAGAAAAGAGTTTTGAAATCCTTCAAGAACTAAGGGGCGAGTTTAATTTTGTTCTTATTGGCGGTTGGGCAGTGTTCGCTTACGCTAAAAGTTTAAAATCAAAGGACATTGATATTATCGTTGATTACAACCAATTAGAAGCATTGAAAGAAAAATTTGAAGTTTTTAAGAATGAACGGCTCAAAAAATACGAGATAAAAAACGAAGAAGTAGATATTGATATCTACCTTCCCCATTTTTCCGAAATAGGGATTCCTGTCGAGGATATAATATCAGATTACTCGCAGAGCATTGAAGGATTTTTAGCGCCTGTGCCTGAAGTTTTGCTCACCCTGAAACTTTACGCTTTTTCTTCGCGCCAGAACAGCAATAAAGGGAAAAAAGACTTGGTTGATATTTTTTCGCTTTTGTCTGCGAACATCGTAGATTGGAAGAAGTATCGGGGGATTATAGAAAAATATGGCTTGAAAAATTTGAATCAGAAATTGATAGAAATAGTTTCTTCGCAGAGGGCGGTTCTGGAACTCAATCTTTCCAATCATAAGATGGCGCGATTGAGAAAATCAATCTTAAAAAATTTGGATTACAATAAATATGCCTGAATTGCCGGAAGTGGAGACAATGGTTCAGGGTTTGAGAAAAAGGGTTCTGAAAAGAACCTTTGTTGATGTTTGGACCGATGCGCCAAAACTGATTAAAGGGCCGAAGAATTTTAATCAGTTCAAAAAGAGGATTATCGGCGAACAAATTATTGATATCAAGCGCAGGGGCAAGGTTGTTTTATTCCAACTCTCCGGAGAAAAAACCCTTTTTGTCCATCCGAAAATGACCGGCCATTTCCTGATTGGAAAATGGGAAAAAGAAAAAGAGGAGTGGAGGCCGGCGCAAAAGGGCCCGCTGGAAGACCCGATGAACCGGTTTATCCACATTATATTTTGGCTTGATAACGGGATGATGCTGGCTTTTTCCGATATGCGAAAATTCGGCCGAATAGAGTTGTGGGACAACAAATTATTGGGAAAGGCGAAGATAACAAGCGAATTAGGGATTGACGCCTTGGAGCTTGATTATGAACAATTTAAGGAAATAATTGGCAAATCAGGGAGGAGGAAAATAAAACAGGTTTTGATGGACCAGAATCTTATTGCCGGCATTGGCAATATTTACGCTGACGAGATTCTTTTTTTAGCCGGCGTTTTGCCTTTCAGACCGGCGAAAGGACTGAAAGAGCCGGAACGGAAAAAGATTCACAAAGCGATTTCAAAAATTCTTTGGCAGGCGATTGAATTTTCCGGCTCAAGCGTTCCCGATTTCCGCAAGCCGGACGGAGAAACAGGCGAATATCAGGACATCACAAGGGTTTATCGCCGCACCGGAGAAAAATGTCTGAAATGCGGAGCAATAATCCAAAGGAAAATAATCGGCAGCCGTTCCGCGCATTTTTGTCCCCAATGTCAGAAATAGAATAATTAAAGGCGAGATTGTTATGTTAAATAAATGCTTTTCAGCAATAAATAGATTGACAATTGCGGAAACCCGGGTAAGAGATAATTTTTTAATTAAGTTCTTGGGATTTATCCCTGATTGGTTAAAACCAAATCATATTACCGCCATTCGTTTTTCTTTCTCCTGGCTTCTTTATTTTCCGAAGATAGTTGGAGGTTGGCTGGTGCTTTTTCTGATTGCCTTTGGGTTTTTAGGAGACATCATAGACGGAACGCTGGCAAGGAAAAGAAATCAAATTACTAATTTTGGAAAAATTTTCGACCCGATTGCAGATAAGGTATTGGCAATAGGGGTATTATGGTATTTGTTTTCCCGCAGTATTATTGCTCCCCACTTGATAATGCAAATAATTTTGCCGGAGACCTTGCTGGTTATTTACGCTCTTTGGGTTTTGCTTGACCGAAGAGTAAAGCTTCCGGAGCCGAATATTTTAGGAAGAGTCAAATTTGCTTTTTACTTGTGCGGTTTTACGGCGCTGACAATCTCACAACTAAATGGGGTTAACAGCGGAGGTTCGCACTATTTTGGGTTTTTACTGATTGTCGTGGGCATTTCCCTTTCTTGGTTAAGCCAGATTGCCTACGTCCAGGATGTAGTGGGCGATTTTCTGGTTCAAGTCAGGGAAAACCAGGTACAGGATTAGTTAGCATCAATATAACTCCTAAGATACGATTTTATACAGCGAGACCCGGCAGAAAGAAGCCGGGTTTTTGTGATTATAGAGGGTATAGTGAGGGGTTAGAGGAGATTATTTCATAAAATTACTCCCAGACGACGCAAATGTCTTGACAAGTTCCTGTCGCCTGTTTAGAATATGATATATTTGAATATTCAAAAAAATATCTCCGGGTGCCTGAGTTGATTTTCCTTCCCCTCAGGCATCCAGAGATATTTTTTTTATCTAATTTTAATATAAATAAAGTACCGTTATTTTCATTATACTATCAATAGCAAATTGAAAAGAAAAAGAGCTGTGGAAAACTTTTACTTGACATTGGTATGGAGGCCGAACCTCCATATTTTGTTTACCTCCGTAATCAGAGTGCTGCAAAGCTATTGAACCATTACACAGACATTGACAAAAAATGTTTTTAATAGTTAAATAAACATATTTCAGCAGCACCTTGAAAACCAATAACCAATATAGAATAGAGAGAGAAAAAAAAGGAGGTGAGAATGAGAAAGATTTCTGGTTTTATTCTGTCTTTGCTGCTGTTTTCAATCGGTAAAGAGCGGAAGGAAAAACCCTCGTCAACCTACAAGCCGTCGGTTACGGTTTTGATTCCCGCTTTTAACGAAGAAGCGGTCATTACTGCTACTATCCGCAGTGTCCAAGCGCAAACCTATCCTGTTGAGGAAATCATTGTTGTTGACGATTGCTCACTGGATAGAACTGCCCAAATCGCAGCCAGCTTAGTAACGAAGGTTGTGAGAACCCATTGCAACACTGGCACAAAATCGCGAGCCCTGAACTTTGGCACCAGCTTCGTGCATACAGAAGTCGTTGTCAATGTAGATGCCGATACAGTTCTGGACCCCAAAGCCATAGAATACCTCATCCCTGCCTTGAGCGATGGCAAAACCTTATGTGCTTCCGGTTTTGTCATTCCTCAGAGGATAAAGAACTTCTGGGAAATGGCTCGTCTGGTCCAGTACTTATACTATTTGCGCATTCACAAGAGTGCGCAGGTACACTGGCAGTCCTCGTTGGTTGCTTCGGGATGTTTTTCCGCTCTGAACACCGCGATACTGAAAGAACTGGGCGGATTCCCGGAAGGCAATATGGCCGAAGATATGGCCCTGACTTGGAAAGCGCATCTAGTAGGTAAGAAAGTCAAGTTCGTGCCGCAAGCGGTCTGCTATCCAAAAGACCCTTCCAACTGGAAACAGTATCGCTCGCAGGTTACGCGCTGGTATCGGGGTTTTCTCCAGTGCATTGCGGACAATCGAACCCATTTGGCAAAAAAGCCCCGCTTGGCTTTCTTTGTCCTGTGGTATCTTTTGTCAGGCATCAGTCAGCCGCTGTTTCTGGGAGCGTTCGCCTATATGCTTGTGAGCCGGCTATGGCTTAAAGGGGAATTGGCACTTGTTCTTTCCGGTGCTATTACCTTTGAGATCTGTGTCGTTTTTGCCACCGCTTTTTTTTGGCGGCATTCGGTACAAGCGGCTTAAGGAAGCGCTCTTGGGCTTTCCGTTGTATTGGGCGACAGGACCCATAGATTCCTGTCTTTTCTTGAAATCGGTGGCGGAGGAGTGGATTTTGGGCAGACGGCTTCAGGCGTGGAACAAAGGCCACTAAAGGAGGTTGGACGATGTATATTCCGAAAGGCGTACCCTGTTCTCTGGTGATGTTGGTGTGTCGCTGTCCGCTGTTGGTGGTGCCGCTGATATTAGGCCTTGCTTTTGGCCTGCCGCATCCCGGTGTCATCTCGCAACCCGTTGTTCCCGAGGCAATGATTACCTTTGCCTTTGACGATGGCTACCTTTCCGCCTACAACACTGCCTTTCCGATTCTTGAACGCTACTCCTACCAAGGAACGGTTTTCGCCATCACTGCCAACATTAATCAGCCCGGCTACATAACAGCTAATCAGTTGCAAGAATTGGCAAACAAGGGCTGGGAAATTGGCTCGCATACCGTTAGCCATCCTTACCTGACCCAGCTGTCTGATGCCCAGATTCTCTCAGAGATTCGGGACTCAAAGCTGTTCCTTGAGGGACTGGGGTTAAGTGCTTGCAGCCTTTCTTCGCCATACGGCGACTACGACCAACGAGTTCTGGCAATGGCAGGCGATTACTACCTTGCCCATCTCGCTTCTTGGCCTGCGGCTTTGAATGATATCCCTCTCAACAACTATCAAAACGAAATCTGTTGCTTGAGCGCGGTAGCAGTTGAGGCCAAGACAACTGTCCAAGAAGTGATAGACTGGATTACGCAAGCAAAGGAACAACACAAGTGGTTGATTCTTCTTTTCCATCGTCTCGATGAATGCGGCGACTACAATTGGCCATCACAGGATCTCGAAACAGTTGTCCGCTTTGCCTACGAGCAAGGATTTCAGGGGCAATCTCTCTCACAGCAGGTTCCTTAGTTTTAAACCGAATAGGGGGTCAGAGAAAGCTCGACCCCCTTTTAATTTTAAAAGAGGCCAAAAATACCCGCGAGAGAATACTAAAATCATCTGTGGAAAACTTTTGCTTGACATTGGTCCAGCATTATTTAAAATAAATAGATTATCACAGAGCCCAGGAAGGAGGGTTTAGCAGAGGGGGTGAATATTGAATCCAAAAAATCATATAATGATGATTTTGTAATGCAGGAGGAATTGTTCTCCTTGTCTTTTTAGAAAAGCGGGGAGTTTTTGCTTTTTTGGGGAAGTTGGATTAGAATTACAAAATATGTTTAGATTAAGCCCATCGGACTTTGAAGAATTGGTCAGGCAGGGGATAGCGGAAATCCCCCAAAAATTCAGGGATAAAATGAAAAATGTGGATATTCTGGTTGAGGACTGGCCTTCGCTAGAGCAGTTGCGGCAGGCGAGAGTGCCGGCCGGCAGTTTGTTATTCGGCTTGTATCAGGGCGTTCCCCAGACCAAAAGAGGAGTATATTACGCCAATGTTTTGCCTGACAAGATTACTTTGTTTCAGGGCAGTATTGAGGCAGTAGCCAAAACACCGGAAGAGATAAAAGAAAGGGTAAAGCGGACGGTCTGGCATGAGATTGCTCACCATTTCGGAATGAGTGAAAAAGAAGTGAGGGATTTAGAGAAAAAAAGATATAAATAAAAGCATAAAAAAGAAAAGGCCCCGGTCAGTTGATCGGGGCGAGAGAGCTGATTGGCCGGATTTTACCGAAAGGAAGGGAGCTATTTAATTGTGATGCTGGTTTTACCGAATTGGGTCAGGAGTTTTTGGGCTAATTTTTGAGTGCGAGGAGGAAATTTTTTAGAAAATTCGAGAAATTTGTTTTTAGAAATTTCTTTTAAGTTTAATTCGTCCCAATCAATCCTTGCCTTACCAAGAGAAACTAGATAGAGTTGATCTAAAATTGCTTTTTCGGGGAGGGCGACGAAAAGATCTTTTTGGAGAGTATAACCAAAAAAAAGTTTAGGAAGAATTTGACGATATTCTATAAGCTGACCACCTAAATCTATTTTTTTGCTTTTGAGTTTCGTGGCGAATATAGAAGTGTAAGGTATTTGATTTAAAATTCCATAAAAGGCTAAAGCAGATTCAAAAGAGAGGCAAGATGGCCAATAAATAAGATTGGCGATTTTCTGAATATTTTGAGGAGAGTTGTCTATTGTATAAATATTCTTTCTTAGCCGGTAAAGGTCTCCTGATTTGACTAACCGACTACAAGTAACGTATACGGATTGTTTAGATAAGTTTAAAATTTTCCATAAATCATTGATGGTAAAATATGGTTTGTCTATCTCCTTGAGCTTTTTTAAGAATTTTATTTTATTTATTCTTTGCATAATTTTATTAATTCAGGAATCACGGGTTGATAATTTTTTGGCAAGAGACGATTGAGTTCCTGTCTAATGTCCATTTTCCTTAATTTTATTTTTGGCAGAGAAATTTCTTTTTTTAACAATTGACCGACAAACCAAATATCAAATAAATCTCTTGCTTTTTTTCGGGAAGATAGAGCGTCCATTTTTTCTTTAAAAAGCCGTTCAAGAGTGAGAACTTTTAACAGTGGTCTTAAGTTCGTCGCTGGAGAGGAAGCAGTTGATAATTTAAAATCAATATTTTCTTTGAAAGAAAGTTTTCTTTTCGAAATTTCTATTTTGATTGAAAGCATTTGAGAGAGATATTCTTGTTTAAATTTAATCAAAGTGAAATAAGTATTCTTTTTAGAATATATTTCTTTGATAGACAATTCTGGCTGTTTAGAAATTATATTTTCCATTATTTTTTTAAAATCATTAAACCTTATCTTGCCAAGCATCGAAAAATCAAGATCTTCTGAAAATCGTGGGGAGTTGTAAATAAGTCGAAGCGCAGTCCCGCCCTTGAAAATCAAGCTCGTTCCTAAAACGCTGGAATATAATCCATCTAAAATAAACATTTCCCAATATTCTCGGACAATGTTGTTAATGTTTATTTGAAGTTTTTTTGATAAATCATCAGCAAGTTCGAATTCCATGATAATTAACAAATCTGTTAATAATCGAAGAACTTATATTTTTATAATATATTAGGCAAACAGCGATGTCAATAATGAATAGAATAAGGTTTTGCCTATCTTGTGCGTGAATTGTCCCGGCCGTGTGGAGTTTAGCATAAAATTTTTTGATTTTTTAAGAAATTTGGCTTAGGATGATAGAGTATTAATAAAAATGTTTAAATTTGAAATACAGAGAAAATCTAAGAAAAGCAGGGCGCGGGTTGGGGAAATTACCACGCCCCATGGCAAGATAAAAACCCCGGCCTTTATTCCGGTGGCCACTTTGGGTGTGATCAAGGGCGGATTAAGCGCGGAAGAAACCAAACAGGCAAAAGTTCAATGCCAGATTACCAATACCTTTCATTTTTTAGATTTAGATAGGGCGGGCCAGATTGAGAAGGCGGGAGGGCTCCATAAGTTTTTTAATTTTAATAAGCCGATATTCACTGATTCCGGCGGGTTCCAAGTTTTTTCTTTAGGCAAGGGAAGTGAATTTGGATTGGGTAAAATTGGTTCCGTTTTCCCGGATGAGAATGGAAAATATCTTGCCGAGTATTTTGCCGAGATCGTTTCTCGGCGGGTTGCCGAGAAACGATCTCGGCAAGATTGGCGGGAAGCCCGGCAGGGGCAGGAAAAACGAAAAAAAAGTCGGCGGAAATGTCAAAGTCTTTTAAAAATCAGCCAAAGAGGGGCAAGATTTAAATCCCCGCGAGATGGCCGGGAAATCTGGCTTACCCCGGAACTCTCTTTCAAAATCCAGAAGCAATTAGGCGCTGATTTTATTTATCTTTTGGATGTCTGCGGAACGCCGATGGATGACAAAAAAACCGCCAAAAAGGACTTGGAGATTACCAATCAGTGGTCTGAAAGATTTTTAAAGGCCTCAAAAGGGCTAAAAAACCAAAAAATATTTGGCATTATCCAAGGGGGCATATACAGAGATTTAAGAGAAGAATCAACTGAATTTGTAAATAATTTGCCGGTTTTCGGGATTGCTATCGGCGGGGCTTTGGGCAAAAGCAAAAAAGATATGTACAAAACAATCTCCTGGGTCAACGAGGAAATTGATTGGCAAAGGCCCCATCACTTATTGGGCATAGGGGATTTAGAAGTTTTGGAGGAAATTGTAAAATTAGGAATTGATTTATTTGATTGCGCTTTGCCCACCAGAATCGCCCGGCATGGCACAGCCATGACTTCAAGCGGATATTTGAACCTTAATGCCGGGAAATTGAAGAATAAGTTTGAACCGATTGACCGGAAATGTCAATGTCCGGTTTGCCAAAAATACACCATCGCTCAAATAAACTTTTTGTTTAGAGCCAAAGAACAATTGGCCGGCAAACTTTTGACTATTCACAACCTTTTCTTTTTAGAATCAAAACTTGAGGAAATAAGGAGGAGAATCAGCAGCAACAAGCTCTGACTTGATTTTTTTTAATCTTTTCGTATAATAAACTCAGCACACGATATAACAGAGAAGGAAGGTGAGATTCATTGCGAGAGCAATCCAAAAAGAATTCGTCAGAAGGGCGCGAGAAGGTTCCAGAATCTGTTGATGATAGAAAGAGTCAAAAGTGCCGCCGACCGCATATTTGGCAGAGACAACCAGTAGGCCCCAGACAAGTGGGAAAAAAGAGAAACAACGCCCATCCACATTGTACTCGAAACCGAAGATAAGGCCAGAGAAGGAGGTAAGGCATGGACCGGGATGAAATTCGGCAAGAGGTTCGAAGGATAGTTGACATTGTCTATTCAACGCACCTCAGAGACAAAGACATCAGGGGCCCCGGTTATTTCTCGGAGGATTTCGGGGTAACGCCTCAGGATGTCCAGGAAATATTACGCAGGGTAGAGGACAAATTCTGCGTTATCGGCCTCACAGGAAAAAATGTCAATGCCGTTGTAGAAGAAGTGTACGATGCGTTGCAGAGAGGCGTTAAGGAAAGGGTGTTGAGGATCCTCTGTGAGCAACTTATGTGGGATCCCGACGAGATAAGGGAAAAACTCAAGAAGAGGGATCTCGATATCGTGGAAGATCTCGGAGCTGATGATGAGGATCTTTTGCAGCTCGCCTGGGAATACGAAATGGAGTTCGAAATCAAGATTTCCGATGAGGAAGCTCGTAGGGCCACGCAGTTCAGCCAAATTGTCAAGCTCATTCAACAGAAACTCTCGGGGTAGAGAGTTCCGGCGCCGCAGACACCTGTCCCCACCTGTGGCGCTTTTTTTTTGCGATTGAAAAATAAGGGAGATTGGGGTAATATTGAGCAATAGCATGCTCCAGGAAAACAAAAAATCAAAATATCTTGAGGGTTTGAATCCAGAACAAAAAGAGGCGGTTTTGCATGGCAAAGGGCCTCTTTTAATTGTGGCGGGCGCTGGGACCGGCAAGACCACGGTAATCACTCGCCGCATCGCCAATTTAATAGAAAACAAATTAGCTGAAGCGCCGGAAATTTTGGCCGTGACTTTTACTGACAAGGCGGCCGGAGAGATGGAAGAGCGGGTTGACCGGCTTTTGCCTTTCGGCTATCTGGATCTTTGGATTTCCACTTTCCATTCTTTTTGCGAAAGAGTTTTAAAAGAGCACGGATTGGATATCGGCTTGCCCACTAACTTTAAATTGCTTGACCAAACCGGAAGCTGGGTTTTAATCAGACAAAATTTAGCTAAATTCAATCTGAATTATTATCGCCCGCTTGGCAATCCCTCAAAGTTTATTCATGCCTTGATTGACCATTTCGCGCGCTGTAAAGATGAAGCCATCTTTCCCGAGGATTATCTGCAATACGCCGATGATATTAAAAGGAATTTTGACGACGGCATTTTTGGAAGCAAAACAGTGGACAAAAAAGAGAAAATTACCCAAAAAGAAAAAGAAATTGAGCAGCAGAGGATAAGCGAACTGGCTGACGCTTACCACACTTATCAACGCCTGCTTTTGGAAAATAATGCCTTGGATTTCGGGGATTTGATAAATTACTGCCTGAAATTATTCAAAGAAAGGCCAGCGATTTTGGACAAATACCGGAACCAATTTAAATACATTTTGGTTGATGAGTTTCAGGATACCAATTGGGCGCAATACGAATTGATAAAGACATTGGCGGCGCCGGGAAATAATCTGATGGTTAATGCAGATGACGACCAATGCTTGCCCGGAGATTCAAAAATACAAATGTTCCAAAAAGGCGAAGTAAAGGAAAGGTCCATAAAAAATGTTCGAAAGGGAGAGATGGCATTGACCGCAGTTGGCAAGGGGCACATCGGAGTTTCTAAGGTAAATAAAGTATTTAAAAAGAAGAAGAAAACGAGGATACTGATTTTAACCACGAAAAGCGGCTATAAATTGAAAGTTACAGATAACCATAAAATGTTTTGTTTTGTTCCTAAAACCTCTAGACAAGGCATACATTATGTATATTTAATGTATCGCCAAGGATTGGAATGGAGAATGGGGGTGACAGATGATTTAATTTTACGATTAAACTTGGAGCGGTCCGCAGATTTTATTATCGGCATTAAGGCATTTTCTACTGATAGAGAAGCGAGATATTACGAAACGCTTTGGTCTTTAAAATATGGGATACCGACCAGTTGTTTCCAAAAGAGAAGAGGCGTAATAATTGAGGGTGAATTTTTAAAAAAACTTTATCAAGATTTGGACATCCAAAATGGCGTTGCGCGCTTAGCAAAGGATTTCCACATAGACCTGAACAGCCCGCACCATTGTTTAAATGCCGTTTACAGGGGACACAAAAGAAGGATTATTATTAATATTAATATGTGTGCAAGACGATCCCGAAGTAAGGAGCATGTCAAAAAGGGTAAACTTTTGCTACTAAATCCATCAATAAATCACCGTGTTTCTCTAGAAACATCTGACACAGAAATATTGCGAAAAATCAGGAATGCGGGTTTCTCTTTAAGAAATGCGAAAAAAGGCCAAATGTTTAAAATGGAAAGTGCTGACTTACAAAAAGTATGGCAGATAGCCGAAAAATTAGAAAAATTAACCGGTGGTATTATTAAAATTAAATTTAGCTTAGCGAGTAAATATAATAAAATAGCAAGTCATCGCCGGACTCGCAGCGCCATTGTCATGCCTGCTAAAAATTTATTACCCGGTCATTATCTGCCAATAAGACGCGGACCAGAAGTGATTTATGACCGAATCGTGAAAATAAAAGAAGAGGAGTGGAATGAGGCGGTGTATGATTTAGAAATAGACAGAACACATAATTTCATTGCCAATGGTATTGTTGTCCACAATTCTGTGTTCCGCTTCCAGGGGGCGTCGCTGAATAATGTCCTGCAATTCAAAAAAGATTTTCCCGAGTCAAAGGAAATAATCCTGGTGGAGAACTACCGCTCAACCCAGAATATTCTTGATTTGACCTACAATTTTATCCAGCTGAATAATCCTAACCGGCTTGAATACCAGCTGAATCAGGACAAAGAGATTGCGGTTGAGGCAAAGGAAAAAGGCATTGAGCTTTCTTCCTTCAAAAGGATAGACAAGAAATTAAGAGCCAAAGATAATTCAGCGGGATTGATTGAGCATCTTCATTTTGCGACTCTGGAAAGAGAAGCGGAGGGTGTTGCCCGAAAAATCGCTGAAATTATGAATAAAGACAGAGAGGCAAATTTTTCCGATTTTAGCGTATTGGTCAGGGCGAACGATTCGGCCACCGCCTTTTTCAAAGAATTGGAAAGACAAAGAATTCCTTACGAATTTTTGGCTTCCAAAGGGCTTTATTCCCAGCCGGTGATTTTGGACCTAATTTCCTATTTCAGGTTGCTGGACAATTATCATGAAAGCCCGGCCCTGAACCGGCTTTTAAGTTTGTCCCTTTTTGCGGTAGGGACCGAAGAATTAGTCAAGATAAACCAATTCAGCAAGAAAAAGACCCAGTCAACCTATGAAACATTGCAGGAATTGTCTTTGCTGCCGGGCATTTCTAAAAATACGGTTCAAAAGGTTGGATTCCTGATTGATTTAATCAAAAAGCACTCCAAATTAGTCAGAGAGAAAAGCATCGGAGATGTTTTCCTCGCTTTTCTGAACGATTCGGGATACTTGAAAGAAATGGTGAAGCAGGAGAATGAGAGGGATTTAAATCTGATAACCCAATTCTACAAGAAAATTAAATCATTTGAAGAGAATAATCCCGAGCCGACCCTGGTCAATTTTATGCAGGCAATGAATATGGAACTGGAATCAGGGGAAACCGGTTCGCTGGAAACGGATATAGAGAAAGGGCCTGATGCGGTTAAAATAATGACCATCCATTCTGCCAAAGGCCTGGAATTTAAATATGTTTTTATCACTAATTTAGTGGACAAGAGATTTCCCACCATTGAAAGGAAAGAGGCGATAGAAATTCCGGAAAAATTGGTGAAAGAAATTGTGCCGAGCGGAGATGTCCATTTACAGGAAGAAAGAAGGTTGTTTTATGTGGCAATGACTCGGGCGAAAAAGGGACTATTTTTCACTTCGGCAGATGATTACGGCGGGACGAGAGAGAAAAAGTTATCCCGGTTTTTGAGAGAGATAAATTTTGAAAAGCCGGGAGCGCCGAGCGGGGACAAAATATCATTGGAGCCAAAAGGAGTGGAATCAGGCGAGGAGCGAAAAGCGAAATACCATATTCCGCCGTATTTTTCCTATTCCCAATTTGCTGCTTTTGAAAAATGCCCCCAGCAGTACAAGTTTGCCCACATTTTAAAAATTCCCCGCATCGGCACAGCAATTTTCAGTTTTGGAAAAACAATCCACAAGACATTGCGCCAATTCTTGGAAGATTACCTTGAGAGCCAAGAGGAAAGTCAAAAAGGGCTTTTCGGAAGTCCGGCCGAAGAAAACGCCGGGAAAGAAGAAATTGATTTTTCCGAACAATTTAAGAAAATGACTGCCCTTTATGAAGGAAATTGGATTGACGAATGGTATGAAGATAAAAAACAGAAACAAGAATATTTCAAATTAGGAAAAGAGATTTTAAAAGATTTTCTGGAAAAATTTTTTAAAGAGCAGCCGAAGATTAAGTTCCTGAACAAAAGGCCGTCTTTGGAATTGGATTTTTCCCTGAAAATCGGGGATAATACCATAAAAGGCAAGATAGACAGGGTGGATGAACTGCCTGACGGACAGCTTGAAATAATTGACTACAAGACCGGCAAAGGAAAAGGAAAACTAGCAAAAGACGAGAAAGAACAGCTGCTTATTTACCAGCTGGCCGGCGAGCAGATTTTTGGCAAAACACCGGAATGTTTAAGTTATTATTATCTTGAGATTGGCGGAAAGACGAGTTTTCAAAGCAGCGAACCAGAGAGAGAAAAATTCAAGCAGGAGGTCTTGAATAAAATTGAAAAGATTAAGAACAGCGATTTTAGAGCAACCCCGGGCTGGCAATGCCAATCCTGCGATTTCAAAAACATCTGCGAATTCCGCAAAATCCATTAAAAATTAAAGCATTAAAAATTTATTAAAAATTCAAAATTCAAAATAAGAACCTGCTCGCTTCGCTCGCAGAACGCTTGCGACCTTCGGTCTAAAGAACCTGCTCGCTTCGCTCGCAGAACGCTTGCGACCTTCGGTCTAAAGAACCTGCTCGCTTCGCTCGCAGAACG
>Ga0180007_10000401_pt1 | contig 75027 bp, 104 predicted proteins | sample MM_PC_MetaG_FD_121122 | JGI IMG/M metagenome (GOLD analysis project Ga0180007, IMG submission 121122) | Groundwater microbial communities from the Aspo Hard Rock Laboratory (HRL) deep subsurface site, Sweden - MM_PC_MetaG | ecosystem: Environmental > Aquatic > Deep subsurface > Groundwater... | reverse complement strand
CCATTTATACAAATCCATATTCTTCCATCCTCAGAAATCTGAATCCCTATATCTCCAAAGATAACATCATCATTACTTATTGTTTCTTTTCTATTCTCTATAGTTATCATTCCAGACATATGAGTTTCTTTAAGCTCTTTCATTTTTTCTTCATTATTCCGCATATCTTGTTTTTATAATTTCTACACCTAATATAAATTCTCTTAAACTTTCTTGATATAAAACTATTTTCCCATCTGGCAAGTCTATTCTTATAGATATTGAAGTTCTTCCAGAAGTCATTCCTCTTCCAAGAACTCCTATTTCTATATTTCTAACTTCAATAAGATTCTCAGTTCCCATTTTATCAGCTAAATCAGGCCAACAACCGTCCCCATCTAAGTGAATATTTATCATATTATTGCTCCTTTTTATTCAAACTTATAGAAACATCTATAGAATAAGTATCTTCTATAAATTTCTTTACAGTCTTCTTAATTTCATTCTCTATTAATTCTTCAAAAGAAGAAGAGGAATAAGGAGAAAACCTTTTCTCAACATCTCTATTCATAATTTTTAAAAGAGTTATCTGGAGAAGAGAATCAAACCAGTTACTCTTAAGCTTATCTTCTATTTTATTAGATAACATTTTTTCTATCTTATTCTCTATAACAGTTTGAGCAAGCTCTTTAGTGACTTCCAAAGTATTCAAAAGATAATTGCTTACAGCTTTATATTCTTTGGTTTTGGACATCTTTGTTCTCCTATGATGTTAATTTTCTATAAGAATTCAACTTTTCCATTTTTAAATAAATCTCTTATCTTCCAACAACCTAATCTATCTAACTGTTCATTGAGGGTTTCTATCTCAAGCATCTTTAATCTCCAAATGGAAACAAATGGTATTATTTTATTTTCTTTCTTTTGTTTCTTTACCAAGATTTCCATTTGAAGAGCGGATGATCTAGACATTCTTGGAGATATTGCAATCAAATCAACAGGGGTTCTTCCTCTTGTATATTTTGCTCCTTCTCCTTCATTATGCTCTTCTAATCGCCAATATATATTATTTGTAACTCCACAATAGTATGTTCCATCAGAACATTCCAAAAGATACACGACCCATTTGTCTTGATATTCTTTGGGTTTAGACATTTTATCCCCCTTTTTCTTCTTTAATAGCATAATCTATAGCTTTCCTTATAGTCTTTTTCCATTCTTTCTTTTTAATAAAAAAAGTAGTATGAATATCATTAGGAGAATTGTCAGGAACATTTTGCATTCCATCTTCTACAACAGCCCAATGTCCACAATCATCACTCACTAAAGCTTTTCCTTGATTCTTTTGTAACCAATCTATTCTTTCAGTATCTTTATTCATTTTATTCTCTCCTTATAAAAAATTAATAGGGAATATCATCATCAGGATCTATTTCTCTAACTTTAAATCCAAAAGGTTCTGAATCTTCTTTAGAATTATTAAAGGGATCATAGTTTTCCATGATCATCTTTATGACTTTTTTAAATTTAATAGGAAGATCTTCACTTCCCATAAGATAGTTAATTACATAAGGAGAAGTTTCAAACCCATCTAATAATTCTGTTATTCTTTTTCCTTCATACTTGCCAAATAACAATCTTCCATCTTTAACAAATCCCGATTTACTCCTTATGACCCTAAGAAGCTTTTTGTTTTTTAGAATTCTTTTTATTTTTTCCTTTTCCTGAACTTCCTGCTCTTTTAATTTTCTCTTCATCGAAGACATCTGGAATTTTCCCATTTTTTATCAAATACCTCATAGTCTTTTCTGGATTTTTCTTTAATCCTCTATAAATTCTATAAGTCAGTAGATATTTCTTATATAATTTCTCTAACTTTAATCTTTCTTCTAGAACTTTTCTTTTCTTGCAAGTAAGAACATAATCCTTGGCTTCCAAACATTCTATTCCATCTGGACACCCTATATGACGACAAATAAAAACTTTATTCTTAAAGAGAACACACGAATCTGAAAATTCACATATTATATGACAAAAAGAAATATGTCTTCTTCCAAATCCCATTCTTCCATATCTATAACAAGGGATAATAAAAAAAGTGCTTGGATGATTCTCGAATTTCTTAATTTTTTGATAATATATTGATTCCAGCTTACTTGCAATTAACTTTATCCTTTTATCCATTAATTTCTCCTGAATTCGTATTTGTATATTGTATTATATAATTATCTTTTTTTAAGACTCTAAAAGAATCCAGGAGAAGCTTTAGAAAAAAACACACATTCTTTTCCATGTTCAGCTATTAAATTAAAAATAGAATTCGCCTGATATTTAAAAAGTTTATCTAACTCTGGAGTAGTATCCTTATATTCTTCGTTCTTAAGATAATCCTTCACATCCTCGGCACTGAATTTTCTTTCAACGATATCATGGGCCATATACAAAACAGATCTTATCATTTCAGACAAAATAAAAGCATCTGCTGCATCATCATTATTTATCTTAACTTTATAGCGATCAAATATCTCAAGCATAATCTGATTTTTCTGACTAACCTTCACCCAAGATTTAATACTGAGAGGAGCAATTAACAAAAGAGGTCTCTTGTAGATAAATAAAGTTCTTCTTATTACCCCTCCTAATTCTCCAGCTTTTTCTCTTCCCCACTTAGCTCCAAAAGAATAATTTTCTATTCCTACAAAGGGATCATAACTTTTAAAGATTTTCTTAATAATATTTTCTATATAGATCATCCTGGAAAATCCCCAAGACTTAGGAACAATAGCTCCAAACTTAACTCCCCCCTTGCTTGATCTTAAAGACCATCCTGTAGAACTTAAAGAAGGATCTATACCTAAAGATATAAAGGAGTTTTTGCAATATTCTTTTCTGGCTTTATCTATAAACTTACAGCCAATTATAAACTTTTCTCTTTGTTGAACTACAGATCTGTGTTTTTGTCTTACCATATTGATCTCCTATTGAAAAAAATCGCCTCCGAAAATTTTCGTGAACCCGCAATCCTGACCTCTCATTCTATCGCCTGGACAAGACTTCGACCATTATCTCTTACAACATTCAACATATTCCCATAGCCTCTAACAATATCTTCATGACTTATCACTATAATCAACGTTCCTTCGTCTGCTCTTTCTCTTAGAATTTGAATTATTCTGTCTCTCCCTTCTTTATCAACCCCAACGAAGGGTTCATCAAAAAACAAAAGAGCCATAGGGGAATCTGCTGAAGAAAAAAGACTTAACTGAGTAGATATATTTATTCTACTCTTTTCTCCTCCAGAATATGTTCTTATATCTCTAGGTTTATCTTTGTTAACGCTCACTCTTACTGTAATTTCATCTACTATTTTCTTACTCTTTAACTTCTTTTTAGGACTAAAGACTACCGATACATCATTTTCAGATAGAATTCCTAGGAAATAATTAGAAAAGAAATTAAGCTGGTCTAAAAAATCACTGAACATCTTTCTCATAGACAACTCATAAGCATTCTCCATTATTTCATACTTTTCTTTCTGATCACTGATTTCTTTTAACTCTCTTTGCTTCTGGTTAAGTTGATTAACCTTAATCTTTTCATCTGAATCTAAAGATATAAGAACAGAGTTATTCTCTGAACCTTTATATTCTTTTAAATATTCACTGATCATCTTTTTCTTAATATTGAATTCGGAAACAAAAGATTTCTTCTGAAAATTCCATTTTTCTTTAATTCTTAGATCATTTAAGAGCTTTTCTCTTTTATTAACTACGGGAATAAAAGAATTCTTTTCTTTATCTAATTTCTTTAAAATTTCTTCTTTAGATTTAAACTCTTCTTTTAAATTTACAAGTGTTTCAGATAAGTTAAAATCTTTTGCACTAAGTTTTTCTATTTCATTTTCATAGTAAGATAACAAAGTAGATTTTCTTTTATATTCTTTTAATCCTGCACCACAATATCCACATTTCTTAATTTTATCCAGCTTTATATCAGATTGAGACTTCTTTTTACCAAAAATATTTTCTTGAATAGATTCTTTTTGAGAAGAAAAAACAGAAATAGATTCCTTGGTATCATATATCTTTGAACGAATATTCCCTATAGTATTCAACAACTTATTGAAATTATCTATATCAGTTTTAAGAACAGATAATTTCTTTCTTAAAGAATCCATTCCTTTAGATTGAGATAGAGCATATTTAATTTTTTCTTTAATAGAAATGCATTCCTTCTTAAGTTGTTCTATTCTTATTTTGCTTGCTTTTTTTCTAGAATTTAATTCTTCAGTAATTTTTTTCTTGTTATTTTTAATGACTTCTATGGAAGCAGATAATATCTGCATTCTTTGTTCTATATCTTCTACTTTTTTAACTTCTTCTCGGAAGAGTTTATGAGACTTATCTTTACACTTTTGAAGATCAGTTAGATCCTGAATATCAGAAATTATTTCCCCTTTCATAGAATCAGGAACATCTAGGAATCTCTTAAGATCATTCTGCCCAAAGAAATTTCTATTCTTAAAAGTTTTCCAATTTATATTCAGAGATTCTCCTATAACTTTATAAGTATCCGATCTCTTCTTTCTAGAAAGATTTTTCTTTTCTCCGGTAGAAGATTCTTTTATAAATCTAACTTTACTTTTATGAACAGGGTGATTTCTATATTTACTGATATGAAAGATATCTTTAGTATCTTCATCTAGAATAGAAAGATATCCTCTATAATAGTAATCAAACCTTCCCACAAAAGAATCTGGAGAATGTTTTCTTATAGTATCATCAAAAAGAAGATCAGTTAGAAGATCTCCGATTAAAGATTTACCACAACCATTAGAATCACTTCCAGCAGTCTCTTTGTTCTCTCCTACTATAAATACGAGATTATCAGAAAGATTACTGAAATCTATTTTGAGTTTTTTATAGAGAACAAAATTATAAGCTTCTAATTTGAGGAGTTTGAACATATATCACTTCTATTCTGGAATTACATTTGTAGTCCAATAAATTCCATCAATATTTTTATTTCCCAGAAGTTCATTGCATTCCCTAGATCCACCTTGGCAATAATGCCAAAATGCTTCTAATGTAAATTTAAGACTCCACTCGTGTAAATGATCTTTATAATCTTCTATAAATGCATTCCATACACTTGGCATCTTATCCTCCTTAAATTTTAAACTTTTATAAAGCTGTATTATATTACATAATGCTGTCTAAAACCGGTCTAACAGGGCCTACAGACAATCTTTAAGCCATAGGCAATGGGTTGGTATAGGGTAAAAATTACAGAACAAGAATTAAGTATAAATAGGACCATGAACAGGAATAGGAGTAGGATAGGTATCAGAAACTTCTACCCATCCTAATCCTTTACATCCATGGCAAGTCAATTCACTTGAACCAGTAGAATATAGATCACTATTCTTTACTCTACCAGACCCATTGCAAACTGGACACTTTTCTGCATGATTCATTCTATTCTCCATTCTTAGTTTTATTTTTTATATATTCATCTACTTTATCTTTCAGATATTCGAAAAAGACAATAGTAGATTTCTCCATATTTCCTCCGAAAGTCATCTTTCCTCCTCCCCCAATCCAACCAACCAACTTCTCCCAGATCAACATCATTAAAAGAAATTCTATGACATGCTTTATAGAATTCAGGATTAATTGAAAATATCCTATCATCTTTGGATTCTATTAGTTCATCATTCACTAGGATTCTCCTATTCTGACACAGATATTATAAATCTAGATTCATCATTAAGATAAACATTTAAACTCTTTTCTTTATCGTTAATTATTGTAGCATTAGACCAAACTTGAGTATTAGGAGATCCTTTATAAAAAATTCCTTGAAAAATAAGTTCTCTTAAGCCTTCTAAAAATTCTTCAATCGTAATCTTTTTTTCTTTTTCCATAACCTATTCTCCTAAACATCATCTAAATGAGAATCAAATCTAAATTTTTCTAATCCTTCTTTAACTTTTTCCGCACAACCTATATGAATTATTCTTCTTTCTGGAATTAAAGATATAGATACACAATCGTCCCCAGGGGGAATAATCTGAACACATATGGGACATTCTCTATTCTCCATAACTTATCCTCCTATGAGTTAAATCAAGTAAACTATTTAAATATTTTTCATCTTCTTCGTCAACTTTATTTTTATCTCTTAGTTTTCTGTAATCCAAAAAAGTAACTCTTAATTTAGTTTGGCATTTTTTACAAATCAGATGAACATATCCAATGTCATTTATTATATACCGATCAATATAAATATGATTACATTTATCGCCAGCATCATTAATGGGAAAAAAAATTCTATTCAGGGTTTTAAAAATTTTCATCATTTTTCCTTCCTCTTAATTTTTTCTAATCCTTCATTTAAAGCAGCAATAAATTCTAAAATATGATTTTCTCCTTGAAAAATAAAAGACTCTTCCATCTTAATGCTTCCTGTTAATAATAATTCAAATGTTCCAAAGATTCTCCTTTTAACCCTATTCCACCAAGTATCAGGACTCACCCAGGAAGAACACCATCGAAGACTCTTATAAAGATTTAAAAAAACCATATCATCACAAGTTTCTTTATCATGTTCAAACTCTAATGTCATGTCACAATCAACATTTCCACAAGAACAAGAAGCTCTGTAGAAGATTAATCCAGGAAATTCCTCTGTCTTCATGACTTTATAACTTACATCATTCATTACAGTATATCCTTATTATTTATATCTCTTTTATTTAAAGGATTCCTAGGAGATAGAATATCTCTTTCTAAATTTATTCCATCCCCCCACTTGTCAAATATATCTCTCCCTTCTGTTAGAATTTTTCCATCTTTAACCACAAACCACCCTTCATGTCCAATGAAAAGACCATCTGAAAGTTCTATTTCATCTCCTACTTTGTAATGTTTCATACTAGGATCTCTTGTGCATTTTACCTGAATATTCTGATTTCCAACCATGTCATAAATTCCCATCGCTCATCCTCCTATAGAAATCTAAAGTTTCTTTTTCAATTTCTTCTCTTCTCTCTTCTCTGATATTCATATTTTTTAAAGTCTTTAAAATCACCTCCTCTTTTGTTAAAGATTCTTTTTTCTTATAATTCTTTGTTAAGCTATAAGTCTTCTTTAACTTAGGTTGAATAAGATAATAAGGATCACATATTCTTATATCAGATATAAATTTCTTATTTTCTTCTTCTGTATTATTTTCTGGATCAATTATAGGCTTAACTATATTTCCTTCCATTTCACTTCCAACAATAGAAGATCCATATTCTATAATCTTAAATCTGGGACTCAATTTATTTTCTATATGGACAATCTTCATATCTGGTAAATCTATTATAATAAATCCTGGATCAATACTAACTTCATCAATTCTTGTCTGCTGAATGGGTCCTATGAAAATTCCATTTTCACATATAGCCTGAAACTTATGAAAATGTCCCAACAAAATAAGATCATAGAGTTTAGATATCTTCTCAATATCTTTCTTTTCTATTCCATGAAAACTTTCTAGAGATCCATGCACTGCTCCTTTTATTCCTTGATGTCCTAGTAAAATATTATAGAAGCTTTCTGATCTCCGATCTTTTTCCAGTATTCCTTCTTCTATGGCTTTCTTCACAAATAACTTTTCACTCATAGAAGGAATAGCCACAACTCTGATATTAAGATCTGCAAAAATATATTCACTTGTCTTAGGAGAATAATGAAAGATTACACGATCCTGATTTATACGTTTCAAAAATTTTAGAATAGAATCTTTTCTATCTATGTCATGATTTCCTGAGACTACTATGTTCGGGATTCCAGAAATACGAGAAAGCTCAACAAAACAGGTAAGCAAATCTAATCCATCAGGATCAACAGCAGTTTGATGTAAAATATCTCCAGCCACCATAATTATATCAACTTTTTTCTCTACAATTATTTTAAACGAATGATGAAAAAACTCTATGAGTTTATCTTTCCTGAAAGAATCCCCAATAGGGGTATAGGGTAGGCGAGAAGTAATATGAAGATCTGCAAGAGCAGCTATCCTTATTTTAGATTTTTTCTTTTTCATTTATATTTTTAGATAAAATTTCAGCTAATAAATCAGATTTAATTTCAAGATTTCTATTTAATATTTTCATAAAATCTTTAGTTTCTTCATCAATCTTATTCAACAAAATATTTAAACTCTCTTCTTTTCTAGATTCTTTATTAATTAAAAACTTACTAGACGTAGAAATATAAACTATGAAAAAAAACTTTATTGTTCCTTCCAACAAATTATATGCAATTTTTCTTATAGGTTTAGTATTATTTTTATTCATAATCTTTTAAGTTTTCTCCGATAAAATTTTTCTAACCAACATTCTAGTCGATTTATCTTCTCTCAAAAGATCAAAAAAGCTAGAACTTCCCTGAAATCTAATTTCAGGACTTCTTCTGAAAGTAAACCATCCTCCCCTTTTCTTTATTTCTTTTTCGCTTAATAAAAATTCAAGAATAGCAAAATTTCTATCAAATCCTTTTCCATTTATTATTTTAAACTTAGCTTCTCTAAAGGGGGGATACAATTTATTCTTAGTTGTTCTAGCTGTTCCATAATGGCCTAAGATTTGAGTTCCTGACTTTAATGAAGTTGTTCTATATAGAGAAATTTCTATAGAATCATGAAAACGAAAAGCATCTCCGCCAATATGAGTTTCTGGATTACCCCATGTCATTCCTATCTTAGATTTAATTTGGTGAACAACCAGTAAAAGGGCTTTCGCTTTTTTAATAGGGCCTGTCAGCTTCCTACAGGCCCTAGAAGCAACTCTCGCATGTTCCGCTAACCCACCACTACTACCATATCCAGAACCCATCTCAGACTCCGTTTGAAATCCTGAAAAGGAATCCATTATTATTAAGAAAGGAGCCTGATTATCATATTTTTCTCTTAGATTAACACATAATTCTACAGCATTCTCTATTATTTCAAAAGACTCTTCCAAATTATCTGGCTGAGAAATCATAAAATCTTCTACGTTGCATTTAAGTTTTCTTATATACTCAAGATCTAGAGCATGTTCAGATTCTACAATATGAACTAATCCTCCCCTTTTCTGAACTTCTCTAGCAATTCCTAGAACAAAAGAAGTCTTCCCAACGCTTGGCTTAGATTTGATTCCAACTATGCGGCCTACAGGAAGTCCCCACTTTCCATTAATAGAACAAGCTAAAATTCTATCTAGATTAGGAAGTCCTGTAGATAATACATCATCCACAGTAATAGGAGTCTTGGGATCACTCATGAGTAACATAGATTCTTCTTTCCTAGCCTTATTTACACCAGCTACTAATTTCTCAGCCATTTCTGATGACATTTTAGCTCCTACAATATAAATTACTTTTTAATCTTTTTCTTAATCTTTATCTTCTTATCTTCTGCCTGCTTTTTTAATTTTTCTGAAAGGGAAGACTTCTTTTCTTTCTCCAATTCATCCTCTATTTCTTTAAAGAATTCTTCATCCTCTTCTTCCTCTTCTTCCTCTTCTTCAACTTCCTCTTCTTCTTCGGGTTCTTCTTCTTCCTCCTCCTCAGCTTCTTCTTCTACTTCTTCTTCCTCAGTCTCTTCTTCCTCTTCAGCATCCTCCTCTTCTACTTCTTCTTCCTCCTCAGTTTCTTTTTCTTCTTCTTCAAGATCCTCTTCTTCTACATCTTCAATCTCTGGTTCAACTCCTTCCATTGAAGCTGACATCTCTTCCTTGCCTACTTTGGGATAAACTCTAGACCAATCTAAAGAATTATCTTTCATGAAAACCTTAACTACTAGAGGAAGATTATAAGAATCTAAAGAAAATCCTATATCTGAATACTTAGTAAGAAGCTCTTCTCCCGATTTATTGAACTCAAAATTATGTCCATTTTTTAAAGAAAAAGGGTTATGTTTTAGAGATTTTCCTATTTTATATGCCTGATTAACAAGAGGTTCTCCAAGGGTTGGGCCTATAGTTAAATATCCTAATCCAGACTTACATACCATTCCCCAAGGATCTTTATTAATACAGATTTTACATTTTTTAAACCCTTCATCCTCTTCTCTGAAGACAAAATTTCCAAAACACTTTTTAGGGTCTGGAACATTGTCATTCTCGAAATTTTCTACAAGGGAAGTGAGATTTATTCCTTCTAATAAAACACGATGTTTTCTTCCTTTAATTCCAGCTAAAGCTTTATATCTTTCTCCTCCTTTTTTATAATAAGAATCTACTTCAACACACTGAGGACATTTTGCTATATCTTTTATTCCATCTGCTTCTCCAATTACATCTCTCAAGCATCTTACAGTTTGATCTTTATTAGGACCACATCTGTAATGAAGACCCATTTCTTCCCAAGGATATTCTCCTCCAGTATTAGTTTCTTTAAACCTAAAAATATTCTTTCCATCAACAGCAGAATGCCTCCTTACAAAGTTAATCCTTTCAGCTTGTTTCTCCTTCTGTTTCTTAATCTCTCCCTTTTTCTTCTTCATTCCTTCAAGACTAAATTTACCCATTTTAATCCTCCTTATTAATACTTAATAAAATATACTTATTTCTTTAAATAGAATTCCCTTCATCGAATTTTGACATTCTAGTCACTTTAATAACTTCTTTTTTATTTACCCCCATGATAGAATCTCCTGGAACATTCCTAATATCATTAGCTCTTATTTTCAATGCTTCAAACTTAATCTTAAGAGCAACATATAAGCTTCTAGCAATCTCCAATTTTTCCTTAGACCTATTAACTTCTATACATGCATCTATCCAATTAGGATGTCTTCTTAAAGCCTTTTCGATTCTAGCTTCCCCAACAACTCCATCTCTTCTTATTTTATTATCTATAGATGCCTCTATTTTTTTCTTTAAATCTTCCTTATCCCTAGATTCCCTTTCAACAATAGCCACAACAGAACCTAAATATCCCATAATAGCAGGAATCTTCTCTATCTGCAAAGATAAATTGTCAGGAGTTATCAGGAGCTCTTCAGTCAAATCCACTTCAAAGGTCTTAGTCTTAAAAGTGAATGTAATTTTAGTAAGATCTTCGAAAAGCTTTCCTGCAATTTCTCTTTTAAGTTTAGATTTCTGAAATTTTCCAACTGTCTGTTTCATGTGATCCTTAAAATAGGGAGGAAATTTTTAGGCTTCCTCCCTATAAAGATATTAATATTAAAATTACTTCTTTTTCTTCTTCTTGAGAGGTTTCTTCTCTTCCTTCTTAGAAGACTCTTTAAGATTTCCAAGAGCAGAAAGAGCAGATTCTCTAAGAGCACTACTCGGCCTAAATTTAACAACGGTTTTTTCTGGAACAGAAACTGATAGACCCGTATGGGGATTCCTAGCTTTCCTAGCTGCTTTAATATAGGGAGTAAACTTTCCAAAATAAGAAATAGAAACAGGTTCTCCCGCAGATACAGCTTGAGTAATTACATCAAAAGAAGCCTTGAGAATTTCATAAACTCCAGTCTTCTTTAGCTTAGGAAGCCCTTCCACACTATCAATCCTAAGAAATACTTCTCCAGCAACATCTCCTAAAGATAATCCCATAAGATTCACCTCCTTTCTTTTAAATTTAGAATCATTTTCCATAAATTGATTCTATTTTATCTAACACAGACAGTAAAGAAGGGATAGTAAATTGGAATAATATTTCCTTAACATCTTTATACATCTTTAAAAAAGCCTTGTTTCCAATATCTAATTCATCTATTGCAAACATCAGAATCTCGAATTTATCCATAGCCGCTACTAATATTCCTTCTTTACTATCATCTTTCGATGTCGACCATAACCTAATATAATAATTTCTTACATTTACAGGTAATTCAGAAAAGACTACCTTGTTTACACAAATATCTCTAACCTCATTAATTTTATCTCTAAGATCTGAATCCATATTCCTCATAGGATATAGAATATCTCCTGTCTCACTCTCTTCAAGATCATGAACTAAAGCTTTTCTTACAGCTTCAAAAACATCATATGTCTTTTTAATATTACTTGAGGAATTACTTATACTTCCTACATCATAAATCTCTTCACCAATTCTTTCATTCTCTAAATCTGCAAATATCATAGTATATAAAGCTATATAGAAAGAATGCTCTGCGACACTATAAGGTTTTATATGAATAGTATTACTACATCTTTCTATATAACTCAACCTTCTAGCTCTTCTAAGAAAATCTAATATTTCATTATCTTTTTTCATAAGATCCCTGCTTCCTCCTATCCATTTTATATTTGTTCATAAGTTTTATTACAGAAAATTGACTTATTCCTATTACTTTTCCTACCTCATAAGTTGTAAGCAGACATCTATTATAATAATAATTAATAGCGCACCAAGGAAAAATAAAAGGAGTATTCATCTTTACCTTTTCCCATATATACAATCTTCTTTTTCTATGTTTCGTTCTGGAACAAGTTGATCTGCTTTTAATAGGCCAGTTTCTTTCCAAAACAGAAGTTCTTAATTTATATTCAGAAACTCCTAAAATTCTAGCACTCCCTTTAAGAGTTGTTTTAGAATCTTTATTATAATAGTAAGTAAAATAGAAAGAAGCAAAATTTCTAAATCCTGCTTCCTTCACTTTATCTTCTATTTCTATATATCTAAGATTCATCTTCACTAAAAGGATCAAATTTATATTTTCTAGCTCTTTCTAAAAGGCCCTTATTATATTCATTTTGCCGTGTAATTATTTCTCTTCTTTTTCTAAGATCTTCTTTATATTCATAAGGAACTCCTCCTTCATCTATCATCTTCCCCAAAGTGAGTTCATCTGTTTGATAGCCAGATTTATTTCTAGTTTCTAAAATCTTAGATCCCACTTTAAAAGATTCTACAATTCTTTTAGATTTCTTCTGATTACACCTAGGACATCTTATTCTAATTTTAGAAACTTCTTTCCAAGAAAGAGAAGTGATCTTTTCTATTCTTTCAAAAGAATATCCACAACTCTTACATTCATAATTATAAATAGGCATAATATTGAATCCTTTTATTCATATTTTCTTAATCTAGCCTTTTTAATTTCAAGAGAAATTCCCCAAGAAATATTCTTTTCCTCATCTCCCATTCTTATTTCAGAAATGCTGGAAACGAATCTATAGTCTTTCCACATTTCTGCAACTATTCCTGCAAGTTCAGCTTTTAGATATCCTATTTTATATTTCTTACTACTAAGATCTACATATACAGCCACAGCATTAGTATCAAATCTATTCTTTGGTTCTCTTCTAAGAGAAACTTTTTCTTTTCCAGATAATTGTTTAATTATATCCTGCCTATTAATATTGTATTCCAAATTTCTAAACGTCACCCCGACTATTTTAGTGATAATATTAATCACCCCCCTTGCACAGATAATTTTTCTCTTAACTTTCTAAGATCTAGAAACTCAAATTCTTTCTTATTTTCAACAAATTTATCTTCTATTATTTTATTTGCAAATCCATTCTTGTTACACAAGATTGTTAAAATAAGATTTCTCTCCCCTTTTTTCTCAAATCCTATTAATAAAGAATTTTGTAAACCAAATTCTGTAAAAATAAAAGAAGAAAGATCTCTAGGAAAATATCCAAAATCTTTCCACCTATTATCTTTAGGAAAAAATCCCAAAATCTGCAAAGCATTAGAATCATATCTATTATTCTTTTCATGAATAATTTTTATATACTCTCTATTTAAAGTATTATTAATTTCTAAAAGTTTTCTGTAGTCTCTTTTGATAAAAGATTTTTTTAAAACACTTTCAATAAATTCTTTAATGAACACATTATAATATCCAGAATAATGATTGAGAATATTCATAAAAGAATCATAACTAAGATCAGTAAACTCTTTTATCAATCCAGATCTTATAGAATTAAATCCATATACTTCTTCTGTAAGGCTGGTAAAAGAAACTCCCATTATTACAGATTTTATTATCGCCCCAACTTCTCCAAAATGAGATAATACTTCGAAACTCCAATTCTTTTTTCTTTCAGTGGGATGAAAGTCTGAAATATCATCAACTAATTTATTTTTAAAAATATCCATATTCCGTTATTTCTCTTTTACCAGTAATTCTAGTTCTTTCAAAGCCTTATCTGCAATAATCCAAGATTCATAGCTGCCCTTACAAGATTTTTGTTCACATATTTCATATACCGGACACACTCTGCCCTGAGTATCATGAATTTCTCTTAAAGCTTTAACAGCTACAAATAGAAAAGCTATAGTTTTATCGCCCAATTTTTATCCTTGAATCCAATCACTTTTCCTCTATCAGAAACCTCTAATATAAGAGAATGTTCGCTATTGTAAATATTTTTTTTGCCAGATATGACTAGTACATTATTTTTCTTGAAATAATCTTTAGCAAATTCATAAGTCTTAGGAAATAAAGTGATATTATATATATCTTCAATCCCCTTAAGACTACAAAACGCCATCTTATCTCCCTTCTTAGTGACTATGGGATTAATTTTTTCAACCCTTCCAAAAAGAACAATTTGATCTCCAGCATCAGCTTCAAAGAATTCCTTACTGCTGGTTAATAATTTCCTATACGGCTTTAGTTGTTCACGATACATCTTTTCTATAGATTCTAATTCAAATCCATAAATATTTTCCATTTCAGCAGCTAATAAATTCTTAGAAGAAAAGGCAATAGGAAGATCTTTATTTTTATCTTTCCTGAGTTCTATATATTTACCCATTATAGCTCTCTTATTTCCAAATTCTGAAAATACACCAGCTATAATTAAATTAGTCACGACTCTCTTATTACAAACTCTTTTATCTACCTTGTTATAAAAATCTTCAAAAGAAGAATAAGGAACATTTGCAACTATGCTACCAACAGCTTTACTACCCACGCTTTTAAGGCCGGTCAGAGGCCATCTAATGTGGTCTACACTAGTCTCAAACTTTAAACAAGGGGTAAGTATAGTGGGCATTTTAAACTTAATTCCATGCACTGACTGAGCAACATCTCTGATCTTTCCATATTTCTTCTGCTCAGCATATCTTAAATGACATGTAAAAAATTCTATAGGATAATGAACTTTAAGATATTGACATATATACCCAAGGAGAGCATAACTCGCAGCATGTCCCCTGGGGAATAAATAACTCCCTGCTTTAGAAAATTTATTCCATATATTTTTAGCTATCTCTTTAATGTTCTTATCTTTTTTCCATTTCTTCATAGCCCCTTTAATAAAAATAGATCTATACTTTTTAAAAACTTCTGGACTCTTACTTTTAATAATTTTCCTAAGAGTATCTGCTTCTTTAAGAGGCATTCCTGCAAATTCTGAAGCTGTTCTTAAAATATGTTCTGAGAATACTAATACCCCCAAAGAATCTCCTAGAATATCTTTAAGAGAATGATGATCATACCTGACAAGTTTAGGATTTTTCTTTCTTTCTGCAAAATCCTGTTCCGCTTTAGCTCCTAGAGCTCCTGGTCTGGCTAAGGCATTAATAACTATAAGATCATTAAACTCTGTTATATTTGTTATATCAACTATCTGAGAAGCTGCTCCTCCTGAAAACTGAAACACTCCTATCAATTCTTTCCTATTAAACATATCTAAAGTCTTTTTATCTTCAAGAGATATTTTAGAAATATCTATATCGATCCCTCGAGTTTTCTTTACCAGACTTATCACTTCAGAAACAACAGATAAAGTTTTAACTCCTAAAATATCTAATACCATAACTCCTATTTCATTTAAATCTTCTCTACCCGTATGAGAATTTTCCCAAGCTGTAGCAATAACTCTTTTCTTAGGATCATGAGGATGAGCCTGAGTTCTTATGGGAAGAAGATTATCAGCCTTCTCAGGAATAATAACTATTCCAGCGGGATGAAGAGATACGTTTTTGATATTTCCTATTACCGGCTCTATATATCTCTGCATCAACTTGCTATTTCTTTCGTACCACTTGTTAAAAATTTCATGATTTCTTCTAGCAGTTTCTACATCTAAGTCTCCTTCCATAATAGAAGTGACTCTATTGATAACAGGAAAGAGATATTCAGATTGTTTCTCTGCAAGGCGTTCAGCTTTCGCTTCATCTTTAGTTTTAGCTATTTTTTCATCAAGCCTCTCCTTGAACACTCTCGTTATGTCTTTAATTGCTCCTTTAAGCTGCATTCTATTATAAGTTCCTATAGATAGAACTCTATCATTTCCATATTTATTCTTAAGATAATCTATAGCTTTTTGTCTAAACTCAGATCTTACATCTATGTCTATATCAATATCATTAAGACTTCTATGTTTGCTTATAAATCTTTCAAACATTATATTATGTTTAATGGGATCTATAAGCCCGAACTCTAATATGAAAGCAATAAGACTTCCATTAGCAGATCCTCTTATAACAGTAAAGGCTTTATTTTCTCTAATAAAATGAAGTAGATCATCGACTATTAGAAAGTAATCAATTCCTCCCAAAGAAGAAATAGTATTATATTCACTCTTGATTCTCTTTCTATAAACTTCATCACTGAACTTATTCCCCAGTATTCTTTTAGCTCTATAAAGAACTATCTTTTTAAAGAATTCTTTCTTATCTTCTAATGGAAATTTGTTATATAAAAAATGTTCTTTATGATTAAATTCAGGAAAATATAAGTTGCCGGTTTCTACTTGATAGTTACATTTATCAGCTATTTTGAAAGTATTATCAATGGATTCTACAAAAATATCTCTGGGAATAATACTTTGGTTCTTAAAATTTTCTTCATAATCAGAAAGAGTTTTTAAATAAAGCTCTTTAGCCTTCATCTCAAACTTTCCCTTTGTGGCTAACTGGATGAGTACAGATTGTAGCCTGTCATCTCCCCTTCTTAAAAAATGTACGTCATTTGTGAGAACAAAAGGAATATCAAGTTTTTTTCCCAATGGAATTAGTTTACTGTTTGCAACATTCTGAGGTTCATAATCTATAAGCTGTAGTTCTAAATAGAAATCTTCTCCAAATGTGTCTCTAAAATACGTTGCAACTTTTTCAGCAGCCTTGTCTCTATCTTGCAATAAAAGTTTACTTATTACTCCGGAGGAACAAGCAGACAATGAAATTAATCCAGAAGAATATTTTTTGATGAGTCCAAAGTCAATCCTATTACGATAATAAAACCCTTTTGTCCAAGATTCATTATTAAGTCTAATGAGATTCTGATAGCCTTCTTTATTTTTGGCAAGTAAGATAATATGATATGTTCCTCTTTGTTTTTTAAGCTTATTCTTACTTTCTTCATCTGTTTTATTTCTTAAAAGATTAATTTCTTTTATGCTTCTAGAAACATAAGCTTCTATTCCAAGAATGACTTTGGTTTTATATTTTTTAGATTCTATAGAAGCCTGAGCATGACTAGATAAATTGCCGTGATTGGTAAAAGCTATAGCAGGGATTTCTAGCTCATCACATAATTCAAGATAAGATTCAGGAGAAGGAACTCCGTCGAGAGTTGAAAAATGATCGTGAACGTGCAGGGGAGGTGGGTTCATATATAATATTCCTTCATTTTCAATGATTAAATATGAAATGAATTATTTGTTTAATTTCTTCATCTAATAATTTCTGAAATCTTGCTTTAACAGTTACAGAAATCTCATCTCTCAAAAGATCTTCTGTAATCTTACGAACTAAAAACTCTGTTGCTGAAACAAATATATCATCTGCTTCAATTCTTTCTATATAACTGTAAGCCTTTCTATAATTTTCTTCTTTATAAGCTTTAAAAGATCTAGATAAAATGAGAGCAATTTGTAAAAAATTAAAAGAAAGATCGATATCAGATTCTTCATCAGTTCCTTTTCTTATTTTATCTTCTAACTTAAAAAATAACTCTAACTCTTCATCTAGATCCGCTAATCTATCTTCTGTTTTGAATTCCATTTCAAAAGGGAGAGGCTCAATATGCTCATATGGATTAAATTCATATTCTGCATCTAAAACACTTTTAGTGAGAAGACTATCCGTATAATAATGTAAAGAATTCGATATATGAATCTGATTTCCTACTGGAATAGAAAGTAACATTCCCATTGCTTCGAGAATCACGGAGAATTGAACAACATTAGTATTTGCCAATCCCCAGTGAAGATCGTTACTTCTGTTGAAAATTGTAAAATCCAACTTTCCATCCCGAATAAGAAGATGAAATGCGATATTGCACGGTCTGTCATTTGTTTTCACTTGATAATTATCGAAAACGGGATCCCAAAAAGACATAACTGCATGTCTTGTATCAGGATCTTTTTTCAAATATTCATAACAATGTTTTAATTGATCATGAAACCCGTAACTATCATAATACATTTCTCTATGTTTTCCAACATGTCTCATTCGAATTCCATATGGAGCGTGAAATTCTTCTTTATTATCTGCATATGCTTGCATATTCTTAAGATAGTATGAGATAAATTCAAGATCTCCTCTTCCTCCTAAAATCCATATGCTCTCTAAAACCTGGAAAAAGATATTAGCTTTCCTGCCAGGACACATAAGAAATCTTTCTTGCGGCTTATTTAGGATTAAAACAAAAGGTCTTATCTCTTTAGTCTCTAGCCCTCTAGAAACAACAATATCTCCTTCGTCATAGACAGACCGAGTAAGATCTTTGTAACAATCTCCTATTCCATCGCAAACTACTGATAAAAAATCATCCCTCATCTGCTAACCTCCTAGTTCCCATTATGTTATTATTTATTTCTAGCAGAACAATCATCTTATCATTAGAATTATCTCTAAGGTGAATCTTCCCTCCATCTCTAATTTTATTCAATTCAGCAACAAATCTTCCCCAATCACTTATTTCCACTTGAAGTTTGATGAAATTAGGACCAACAGTGGGAATCAGTCTTATATAATTTTCTTCAATGCTGATATTTCTAGAATTCATTTTACTCTCCTTCTTCTTCTTTCTCTTCTTCAAAAAGCTTATATGCTCCCCAAGCAATAGAAGCAAATAATAAAACAAGAGAAACTACAAACAAAACTATTCCAAATATAATTCGGTTATCTGAAACTAAATAAACTCCCATACTTGTAAACACTCCAGAAAAAAAAGCAACAAAAGATCCTAAAACAATTCTCTTGTAAAGAAAACTCTTATAGACTTCTTCGTCAGTTAAGATCTTATTCACATCCACATTTTATCCTCCTATATTGTTTTAACTTTAACTATATATAATATTCTTTTTTAATATTTCCTAAGAACAATGATTCCTAATAAAGACCATTTATGAGTTCTATACTTAGTGATTTCTTCTAGAGGATATCCTAGAACTTTTAAACTTCTCATCTTGTTTCTTGAGGATTGGGGTAACGCACATTTATTTTTTCTTCCTTTGGCCTCGGGAGAGATGCAGAAATTGCATTCATGTTCTACAAGAAAAGGCATGGCCCCATGATATCCGTCTCTTACAAGCTGTAATCTATAGACATAAAGTTCTTTCTGGAATTTTAACGCCTGAACGCTTACGAAATTTTTATCATGAGACATAACATGATGAGATAAAGGAACAGTTTTGAAAGGTTTGCCATCTCTATTGCTGAACATTTTTCGGCCTCCCCTTTCGTTAAAATCACACCAAGGACATTTTTTAGCTCTGAGTTCTTCTTCTAAAGGCTTTTCAAATAACATGGCCTTTTTGCCAATTATGAGATTTGCAAATTGAGTACGAGTAATCCCCATTGCTTTAAAATTATAAAGAAAACAAGGATGCTTTTCTATTTTAGGAATCCACTTCTCCATTATATCAATTTCATCTATTAATTTAGGAAGAGCCACCTATTCTACCTCCTTTAAAAATAATTCTTTAACTCCTGCTCCAATATTTCTAACTTGAGTAGAATATAATTTTCCACTAACCATTATAGTATCATAATTTATCAAGATATATTTTGCTAATCTTGTAGACACTCTCACTTTGGACAATGAAGAAATCGATAAACTGTTTATTGTTCTCTCAGCAGATTTATTAAAATTTTCTTGTCTTCTTTTTGCTTTTACAGCAGCCATTCCTGAACTTATATTCATATCATTTCCTCCTATAAATCCTCCACAGATTCTTCAAACCTCACAACAGGCCACCATTCAGTAATTTCATAATCTTCTAATTTTCTTAATCCTTGAACATCAGGATTGGGATCAAGAACATCTTCTCCATCCCAATAAACACTATGTCTCACTTTAGATCCAAAAACTTGACTAACAACTACCAACATCGCAGGATTCTTAAGATTAAAAACTATATTAAGTTCTTTATCTTTACTCTTAATTTTCAATAGACCATCTTTATCAGAAGATCTATAAAAATGGCCTAACATAAACCTCTCTGATAAAAGATATTGCATCACTTCTATCATCCCAAATCCTCTATATCTAAGAGGATGCCCAGAAGTAAAGGAAAATTCTGAACCATCATGACCTATAAAATCAGTGACATATTTAAGATCTTTGTTTGTAATCATCGAGGCGACACATACCATACAAGAATGGCGATCAGGTTGTTTGATTATATTCTTCATCTTCTTCTTCTTTATCTTCTTCTTCTTCTTTATCACTTTCCCAATTAATTTTAACCTTCAAAACTAATGCTAAAAGTTCACACAATATCCTAACGGATTCATTTAAATCTTCTACCTTAGAAGTTAATTTTTCTATCTTATCTAATACTATCATATTATCCCACAATAACGAAGTTCTCTTTTTTGCATTTATAATTGTATTCAACTTTCTTTCTCCTTAAAGCAGAACCGAATATTGTTAGTACAAATAATAGAAATTAGTTCTATGACACTCATTTCTTTAAGGTCTTTAATAGAAAATCCGATCCCTCCAGCTTTATCTACAGATTCATTTAGGCTAAAATATGTTTCCAAAACAGCTTTCGCAAATCTTAATCTTTCTTCATCATTCATTTTTCTACCCCCCCGTTGCCCAATGGACTTATGAATCTCAGCCCAGGACTTCATCCCCGATTTGATAACATCTTCACTTGGCATAGCACTTAAAATGATATGATCAGGCTCAGTACACTGGCAACCTACATTAAGATCAATTTCCTTAATTCCACTCATTTCACTTTCTCCTCATTTCACTACCATTAAAGTTACAAGAGTTAAATAATCCACAACAGGATACTGATAATCTATCTTTAATTTTCTAAGCAAGTGATATACATTTATTCCTCCAGCCTCTAATGAAACTAATCCTCCTTTCTTGCAAGGGGGATTATCTCTGTTTTCGCATTTATTCCCATGCCCTTTCCCGCTGCAAAGTGCGCAATTCCCCGTGACAAAACAAAAAACATCATATCCTCTTTTCTTATTGACAATTTGTATTCTTCTCATAATCTTCTGAATATATTTAGATCCAGATGCTTCACACCCTTTTAATGCTCTCCCTTTTCTTTTAACAAGATCTATGTATTTATAATTATCATCATCTTCAGAGTTCCACCATTTCTGTGTTCCATCATTTTTCCATATATAAAGATAAGCCTCAGTAAATTGGCGAAACCATTCTCTAGAAGATTTAATTGTTTCAAACTGAGGATATGTCTGGCATAAATATGGAGGACAAAGGATTGCTCTTGCATACAACCCACAATGACTACAAAAGACTCGAGCAAATGCATTAATAGGAATAATCTTAGGATCAATCACTCTTATTTCACTTAGAAAATCTGGAAATTTATCTTTTGTTATATATTTTAGAGACATATTATTTTATCCAATTTAAGAATATCCTTATTATTTCTAAACAATCATCTATATTTCCATTCGTTACAGATAGAAAGATCTTACTTTTAGATAATATAAGCATAGCATCTAAATTAGGTTCCATAAGAGAAAATTTACTTTCAGAACCCACTGCCCCAATTAAACACAACACGAGTCTCTTCTTAGAAGACTGCTTTTCTATAATGCAAATTCTCGGCTTATTGTCAATAATCAAATAGATATTTCCTTTAGATAATTTCAATTTTCCATAACCAGATAAAGCTTTTATGAAGTTGAAAAATGTTTTATAGAGAAAAGTATATTCTCCCCCTATTTTAGCAAATCCTTTTTCTTTAACTTCTTTCTTTTTTCTTCCAAAGAAAGATACCATTTCATATTCAGAACGTTCAGGAAGAGTAGGGTCAACATTAACTGACTTTATTCTCTTACTTAAAGGCCCACACTTTTTTCCATTAGATAGATCAATATAATCTTGAGCAACCTTTCTTCTATCAAAAAGATTTAAGAGTTTATAGTTATTATATAAAAGTTCTTCATAAATGTATTTCGGAAGGTTATTGGCATATTCTATTATAGAAGCATATTCTTTGGGAGTAGAATTATAAGGAATCATAATATAATTTTCATTAGGTTTAAATATTAACCCCTCTCCACTTTCTTTAGAAGACATTCCCAAATTTACCGCTATGGGAACTGTTCCCTGTTTCATCGCATCCACTATTACCCTATTAAAATGAGATCCTTTTTCTGAATATGTTCTACTCCAAGAAGGATCAATAAGAGTTCTTACTTCCCTTAAAATCATATCCCTTTTCATTCCTGAAATAAAACCAATATATTTCATTCCATACCATAAAGCACGATCCCAAATTCTAGCAAAGCCACATATGGATTCAGGAATATCTGGATCATAATTACTGCTGCATACATATCTTGGTTTAACTTTATCTCTAGAAACCATATATCTCTGTTCTATCCCTCCTCCTGCTATTACCTTTTCATAAGATTCAGGAAGATAAGGAATAGCTCTAATTACATCATCCACATGCTTCCATGCCTTAAATACTTGTAAAGAAAGAAATCCTCTTTTTCTTTCATTATAATCATTAAGCATTTCTAGGCCAAGCAAGTCCTGAGGATTAAGAATAAGAGATCTAGGAATATCTAATATAGAAGATGTATTATAAGCACATTCATGAACACAAGCCAATCCAACAAATTTATCTTTAACTTCATATATCCAAGGAATTTTATTAAGATTACCATCGTGAATTACTGCAATATTTTTACTGCAACAGTTATAAAAATCTACCCAATCATGATTTCCCATATTAGATCTTAATTTTGTAGGAACAGGAACTTCCCATATTATTAAATCATAAGAGGATAATTTCTCTTTTACTCTTTTTAAATTTTCTTCCCCAAGATATCCGAGTTTAATTTTCCCTGGAGAAGCATTCCATCCAGTGCTTTGATTAATGGCACAAAAAGTCCCATAAGACCATCCAGGAAGGTTAATAATTTCTTCATCTGTATATCTCAGATTCTGAAAATCAGATTGCCATAGAAGAATATGAAAATTTACACTATGGCCTATTTCTCTAAGCCCTAATGCAAGATTTTCTACATGATTAATTATACCGCCAAGATCTGAGAGAGCATATAACACTAATCCTATTTTCATATAATGATCCTAAAATAATAAAAAAAGGGCAGAAAAATATCCTGCCCTTTTCTAGATTAAGTTATCAAATTTAATCTCCTAACTATTTCTTGACTTTCTTTTTAATTTTCTTGACTTTCTTCTTCTCCACTACCTCCTCTTCTACCTCCTCCTCTTCATCTTCCACTTCTTCCTCTTCTACTTTCTTGGCCACTTTCTTCACAACCTTCTTGACTTCTTTCTTTTCAGTCCCCTCTTTCTTAGAAGCTTTTTTGGATCCTGAAAGAACATTCGCTTTAAACCACTCTGCATATTGTTTAACTAACTCTATGGCATCATCTATTTGATCCTGGCCAATCTTCACTTTCACAGCAATGATCACTTCTCCCTTTTTCCAAAAACCACACATGGCAACCAGTTTCTTTCCTGCAGGAACAAACTTTCTTCCATCTTTCAGGATAGATTTATTAAGCCACAAATTAGTTACCGTATCTGCAGATTCTTGCTGAACAATGCTCGCAAAGTTAGCCCCATCTTTACCGTCAAGGAGGCAAACTGTTATAGAAGGTTTATGAACCACTTTCCCAAACTTCCCAAGAGCTAAAATCAGAGGCTTAAAAGCAATAGGGACGACGGTTTTTTGCCCATTGACCTCTAATCTCTTAACTCTAGTTCCCGATGATGCTATTTTCTTAACTTGGGGAATAATCTTTTTTCCAGGAAAACGAGCCTTTTCTTTAGGAAGTTCCTCTTCCTCTTCTACTTCTTCTTCCTCTTCCTCAGTCTCCTCTTCCTCTTCCTCAGTCTCCTCTTCCTCTTCCTCAGTCTCCTCTTCCTCAGTCTCCTCTTCCTCAGTCTCCTCTTCCTCTTCCACTTCTTCTTCTTCCTCAGTCTCTTCTTCTTCAGTCTCCTCTTCTTCTTCAGTCTCCTCTTCTTCTTCCTCCGCTTCTAGTTCTAGATCATCATCTTCTAGATCCAGATCATCCAGATCTAACTCCTCTTCCTCAACCTCTTCCTTAGCCTTAATAGGCTTTCCTTTCTTGCTCTTTTTATCTTTTGCCATGCTCTTACACTCCTTTTTAAAATAAAATTAAATAATAAAACATAATAACCCATATAAATTTCATCTCACTTACATAAATTTCCCTCCTTTTCAAGAATTTTTTGGAACAAGTTTTTAAAATTTTTTCGTGGCCTACCTTGTGCATATATATACGACCTTCGCAAAAAAGAGCTTCTTAGAGGTTCCCTATTTAATGCCTTCTATGCAAAAAGCATCAGATATTTCAGGATCAATATATGCTAATAGATTCACAACTATATCTTTATGAACATTTTTCTTCAAGATATTATACATTTTTTTGACATTCTTTTTTTTAGAAGATAATACTAACTTCTCTGTAGTCACCCACCCCCATATTTTATCAACTTTCAACCCAATTTTTTCTATTAACTCTTTAATCTCTTCAATTTCATATTCATGAACATGAAAATCATATCCCTTAGAATGATTCTTATTAGGGGTAGAAATTATAAATCTTCCTCCTTCTTTAAGAACTCTTTTCATTTCTTTTAATAAAATGATTCCAAATTTTTTCTTAAAATGTTCTATAATTTCTCCTGCAAAAATAATATCCACAGAATTAGACTTAATGAAATGTAATCCCAGAGTTACATCATGCTGGACATATATAGCAGGAATCTTCATTTGTATTTTTTCAGCCCCTTCTTTTAATCCTTTATAATTAAGATCTATCCCCAAATATAAAGGATTTTTAATATAAAAAGATTTACTTATTATCTTACGAATCTCTCCAACATCACATCCTACATCCACAACATTAGCTCTAGGGACAATAACTCTGGAAGCCCATATATAATGTCTAAATAGCCAAGCCCATCTTCTACTAAATTTTAAATTCCCTTGTCCCATTTGATAAAGCATAAAATCTGTCCCTAGATTCTCTACTCCAGATTCGTTAATATTTTCAGAAAGATTCTTTTTAAGATATAATAGATTATTATCCAGAACTTCAACAGATTCAAATTGATCAGTTTCTAAATTTTTAAATCTAATAAATGGTTTAAACTCATTCTTAATTTCTTTTATTATTCTCATAGATGTACTCCAAGTAATTTATAAAGATCCAGAGGAAGGCTTTTACTAATAGAATTAAATAACGAATCATCATCAATATCATCAGGATCATTTTCAAAAGGAAGAACACATACTCTTATTTCTTTATCGAAGCATATTTTATCTAAAATAGAAACATATCTCACTGAATCTTTATGACATACATCACCATCCGGAACATAGAAAATTTTATTAGCTTTAGTTTTAGATAATAGATAAGCCTGTTCTAAACTTATACTCTTTCCAAATAAAGCATTAGAATTAAATCCTCTCCTCACCATGGATATGGCATCTAAATGACCTTCTACAATAAATAAGTCTTTTTCACTATCTCTAAAGTCATCATATAAATATAAAGTTTCAGACATAAAAGATCCTACAGGAAAAAGAACTTTTCTTAATTCCTTATTCTTTTTGTCCTTACTGAATAACTTCATCTCTTTGAACTTATCTTTAGTGAATCCAGTTTGAGCAATAAAAGTTCTGGTTTTAAGAGTAGAAACTGGAAAAATAATTCGGTTAAAATATTTTCCAGATTTATTACATATCTTAGCTTCTAGTTTTATAGCCATTCCTGAAGTTATCTTTCTTTCCGATAAAGCTTTAGGAAAATTCTTTGCATTTACATCTATACATCCATCTGGAATTTCGTTTCTAAAAAAGGTTACATAGAAATTATAATCTTCGGAAATTTCTGAACCTTTTAATTTTTCTAACCTACCGCTAATGCCACTTAAACTATGATCTGAGAGTCCGAAAACAAGTCGTACAGCGTCTTTTTTTTGCAACTTACCCATTACCATTAGCAAGCCTACTATGGAAGTTGACCACTTGCATTTATGGCATATTCCTGTTCCTTTTTCTGAGTTAAAATAGAAATGATTTTCCCTGCCGCAAATAGGACAACCCATCTGAAGTTCATTTCTTCCTATTTCCTTGAAGGAAAACTTATTTTGTGATAGATAATCTTTTATTTTGAATGAACTCATTTACTTACATCCCTATAGTTCTAATAGGAATTCCTTTTTTAAATTCATTATACTCAGGATATTCTTTCTTAATAGATGTCCCTTCTAAGAAGTGAGCAACTGCATCCAAAACATTCTTAATACTTATTACAGAAAAACAAGGAGAAGGGAAGCCCTTCTTGCAAGGATTATGACCATGTAAAAAAGAAGGAGAACAAGACACAGCGCAATCTATTCCTATTGCATTTTTATAATATCTCATTCTAACCAGAGAAGGAAAGCATCCATATAATCCTATTATAGGAACACCTAAAGCTCCAGCTATATGAATAAAAGCTGAATCTGGAGCAATAACCAAATCTAAAAATTTAGTAATGATAATAGAATCCCTCAAAGAAAGTTTAAACTTAATTAGATTACATAAATTTTTCTTTACAATAGATTCTATATAAGAAGCTTCTTCTGATTGCCTATATCCTCCAAATAAGAATACAAAATAATCTTTCTCAACAAGTTCTTCTATTATATCTACAAACTTATCTAAAGGGAATGTTCTTATAGGAGAAGATGCGCTTATCTGAATTCCTATTTTCTTAGAATTTTTCATATTCCCAGATAATCTATTTACTACAACTTCTCCTTTTTTAAGTTCATCTTCTGATAAGAATAGTTTAGGAATTTTTTCTTCATCACTTATTCCTTTATAATCTATTCCTGCCTGTCCAAAAAATAAATCCACAGCATGATTCTTCTCTGCTTCTGGATTATTCTCTATTACATTTTCAAACATCAAATGCAAATCAGAATTTTCTAGTTCTTCTACTTTAAATGGCATTATAATAATTTTATCCACATAGGGATTATTTCTGAAAATGGAAGTATATGTCGTGGTTGTTGCAACCTTTATTTCAACATCAAAAAATTTCTTTATATAATGAACCAGAGGAAGCATAAACATAAGATCCCCTATCCCTCCACTTCTAAATAAGAAAATTTTCTTTCCATTAGAAATATCTTTAAAATTTAGATGATTATAATAGTTATCAAAATTTCCCTTTTCTCTAACACACCGAGGATATATACTATTCATGTGATCAAGAATAGATTTTGGCATTACATATCTTCCACCCTTTTCAAGTTCATAATTTCCATATATAATTATATTATTTTTTAAGATATGACCTATTTGCATATTAACTAATCCTCCACATTATATAAAGAAAAGATAGATCTTCCAGACATATTCCCATTTTTATCTACCCCTATTTCTTCTAAGATAAATCTATTATATTCCGCTATATATTCATCAGCAGTGAAGATCTTTTTATTACTCAAGCATGTAGTGCAAGCAACCAAATTCCCTTTAGCGTTTAATAGTTCTTCTGACAATCTAGAAATTTCAGATTTCAAAGGAAGAATAGCCTGGGCTACAATTCTTCTAGTTTCTATTTCAAACTTAAAAGCAAAAGATTTCTTTACAGAAGTCGGTTTTTTAATTCTATTTATTCTTTTTTTAGACATCATATAACCTCTAAAAATCTCATTTTAGCAGCATCTTTATAAAGATTAACATTTATTCCATCAACTCCATCTCTGTTTTTATCAAGAGAAAATCTAACTATATTTTTTTTCCTATCTTCTTCTGTCTGGCTCATAATATAAACTAAATCCAAAATTCTAGCTTTATCATAAGATTCTGCAAGATCTTCTGAAGTGGCTACTCTTCCTTTACTTCCAATCTTTAATTGAGTAGTGGTTAATCCAGGAATTCTTTTCATTTTACAGTAGTCTTTAAAATCCCAATATATAGAAGCTCTATCTAGTCTATAGGATTCATATCTTATTGCAGATTTCATTATATCACACGAATCTATTATTAAGAAATCAGTATTAGATCCCTGTTCTCTTAAATACAGAATAGTCTCTTCTATATAGGAAAAATCAGCTTCGTTTCTATAAGTTTCCTGGATTTTAACATCCCCTGATATAGTAGAACTTAATACTTTAAATATTTTTTCAAAGGTCTTTATTTCTGGCCCCTTAAACCTGTAGAATTTTATTATATCATATTCAATCTCAGAAATTCTACTATCATATCTCTGAGCAGTTTGTTCTCCAGTATTTTCTAGAGGAAAATGCAGTACGTTTAAATTTTCTAGCAGAGAATTGAGCCCAAATTCTCCAAGCATTATAGACTTTCCCACTCCAGTTAATCCAGCAACAGTAGCAGCTTCTGAAATTTGAATTCCACTAGAAATTCTATTAATGGCAGAATAAGGGGTAGAAACAAATCTCTTACTAGAAGGTAATTTTTTTAACTCTTTCCTTATAACTTGTCTAGACTTCCAATCTTTAAGAACACTTATAATAGGAAATTTTTTATCCTCTTTTCCCAAGAGAACAGATTGTATTAAATCTTTTCTAGCTCTATTCAGATCCCCCTTTTCAATATTATATACAGCTTTTTGAATAGATTCAACAAATTCTTCCTTTTCAACTTTTTCTCTCACATTATCTTCTATATACTTTTCAGAAATAGATAATTTTTTACTAAGAAGTTTCTTTATTGTAATATAATAAGCTTTCTTTTCATTATTCGGAACTGTTAATTTAAAAATTTCAGTCTTGAAAACTTTTAGATTAGGAATTTCATTATATCTTCTATAATGAGTCTCTATCACTTTAAATATCCATCGCAATATCTCATTAGTGAAATGCTTTTCTTTTATTCTATTATGAAATTTTAAAAATCTATCTTTATTTAAAAGAAATACAATGAAATCAGATTCAAAATTCTCAAGACTCATCTTCTATTCCTTAATTTTCTTGAAGAATGATTCTAAATCAGCTCTTCCCTTGACTCTTCTAACATCCACAACTTTTTTGAAATTCAATATTTTAGAAAAAGCTTCAACAATAGATTCAACAGATTTTCCATAAGCCACCTTGAATTCTCCGTAAGAATAGTTACTGGCTAAAATAGTAGGCTTGTTGCTTTCAACTCTTCTCTTTAAAAGAGACTTAAATTCACCTATGGAAAATTCACTTCTCTTGCTTTCATTCCCTATTTCATCTATCATAAGAATATCAACATTGGAAATTTCATGTATTAACGGATCCAAATTTTCTTCAAAATTTCTTCTCAAGAGATTTAAAAAACTAGAAAGCTCAATATAATGAGCAGTATGTCCATTAGAAAGAACATAATATAAAATTTTCTGACCAACAAAGGTCTTTCCAGTTCCATGTTTTCCCAAGAACACAAGGCCATAGGGATTCACAATCACTTGTCTTATTTTCTTAATAAAAGGATATACAAGTTCTTTCTTAAGATCTATATCTTTTCCAGAAAGTTCATCAACGACTATTTTTTTATAAATTTTTTGATTTATCAGACTATAGTAGGGAATATCAGATAGGACGAACCTTGAAATTAAGTCGAATCTTCTATTACATTTACATAATCTAGCAACAGTTCTGGGAACTCCATTACTATCTATAATGGATTTTTCTCTTATTCCCTTTCCTCCGCATATCTTATGTTCTCCAACAATTCTGAGTCTTAGAATATCAAGATCAGATATTGAGGTTTCTCTTCTGAAATTTTCTCCTTGCAATTTTGGCTCTCTCCTGTCTTATATAGATTAGAAAAGCGTGCATTGTATCTGTTTTCTTATCAAACCTAGAAATCTTTTTAAATAAAACCATTCTTCCTACAAACTTATGACTTATGGAATTATCTATTTTAAAATTCTTTTTATATGAATTAAAAGTTATAATTTTTCCACCTAAAAACTGAACTACAATTTCTCTTTTCACTGGAGAAAAGAAAAACATTATTCCGTTTTCTATCCAAATAAACTTATAAATTTCTCCCTCAAATTTAATAGATAAGCTCGACATCTCTAAAATTTCTTCATTATCATCTTGTGTCGAAGAGAATCCAGCAATATCTTTTTTATTTTCTTCTATTTCCTTTTTATTCCTTATGCTTTTATTTATAAAAAACTCAGAAATTCTTTCATCTTTATTCGCAAAATTAAAAAGCCTAGTATAAGAAATTCTACTTCTTTTTTTCTTAACAAAGAATTTGTTTAGCCCTTTAATATATTCAACAACAAAATCTAGGTATTCTTCTATCTGTTCTTTATTCTCAAAATTTTTTAAAACCTTAATGCATAATTCATTAATAACTTTCTTATCTCTATCAATTATAAATTCAATTTTTCCACTTCCACTCAAATCAGACAAATATCCTCTAAAGACATTTCTTATATCCTTTTTCTTCATGAATAACAAACTCCTTTTCCATTTTGTATGTATCAATTCTATTCTTAGAATGCCGAGCTAAGTCTTTATGAATATTATCATTAAAATCATATATCTCAACAATATTTTCTATACTAGTATCCACATCTATTCCATTTAAAGGTTTTCTTAAAACTCTTCCAATCTGCTGAACTACAGATCTAACTCCTTTATCTCCTTTAATCTCATGCCCTCCTCCTCCATCAGCTTTAATGAGAACATCAACAGAAGGAATATTAACCCCTTCATTCCATATCTGACTGGCTATAACTATTCTAATTTCCTTATTTCTAAATTTTTCTTTAACTCCAGATCTTACAAATTTAGGAGTGCTTCCATGAACATATTCTAAATCAGAGTTTTCTATGCCAGAATCTAACAACATATCTTTTAATATTTTACCATGCTGAATCATTCGAATAAGAATCAAAATAGTCTTATCAGAATTTAGATATTTATTCTTACAAATATCTACTATCATTCTATTTCTAATTTCATTTTTAACTATTCCTTTTTTATAAGCAGTTTGATAATAAACTCCCTTCATAAAAGGAAATTCATATTTGAGAATATAAACATGAGGTCTCGAAATCCACCCTTCTCTAATTAAATCAGAAAGAGTTACTTTAGAAAGAGGAGGGCCTGTATAACATTCTAACTCTATATCATCAATGGTTAAGCTATAAGGAGAACCGGAAAATCCGTGTCTAGCTATTGTGTTTTTACATTTATTTATCACTTGTTTCATCATCTTACTTTCAACAACATGATGACAATTAGAAACAAGAACACAATTTACAAAATATCTATTAGTCTCTTCTATTTCTAAATTGTAAACACATTTAGTGAAAGTTTGCACATTTTTAACTTCTTCAACAGAAAGAACAAAAGCTTCACTTATTTCCAAATCTTTTGGAGAAGAAGAATATTGATTTCCACTAATTCTAGAATGATCTCCATGTGAATGCAACTCTAAATTTTCTATTTTATTATCATAATGATTATTGTTAACATGATGAATATTTATATCATGTCCCAATTTTTTTTCTAACAAATGAATATCATGAACCAAAGCATAAACTAAAAGATGCTCAGCAATTCTTCCTTTTTTTAAATCTATAATTTTTAGTATGCGATCAATTTTTTCTTTAACAATCTTTTTAGAAAGTCCAGAAAGGGTAGATAGATGAGAAATGTGTTCATTTAATTTTGACAAAGTAATACAAAATATTCTTCTTCCTCCACTTAAATGTCTTCCATTTTGAGATTTTAAATTAACAAGACATCCTTTATCTCTTCTTACTACAAATTTAACCCAATCAAATTTCTTTAATTTATCTGCTCTCACCAAAGACTCATCTTCAAGAAAAAATTTATGGCTAGGAGTACAAACTATAGATGAATACTTTCCTCTTAAATTTCTAAACTTGATTCTCAGCATTTTTCCAAAATAAGGTCTACTAATCCACCTAAGAACTCTTTTCTTTTCTAGAATTCCATTAGAAGACAAAGACATAACGTATTCATCTTTATCCTCTATTATTCTTTTTATTATTTTCTGAGACCCATCTGGCATTAAAACTACTTGTTTTCCATCAAAACATTCGTCCACTATAAGATATTCCACATTTTCAAGATACTTAAGAACTCTATTGTCTTTCTTTTTAATTGCTCTATTCCATAAAGTATTAATTACAGATACAGTTATATCTTCAGGTTCAAACCTGCCTTCTTCTATTAGACCCATCTTGGTTCCAAGTAATTTTCCCACTTCTTCTCTATGCTGGAAAGCTAAATCCGTTAAAGCCACAAGAATAAGAGTTTTTCTAAACTTATTTTTTGCTTTAAATGCAGTAATAAGAGAAGAAAACACAACAGTTTTTCCAGAAGCAGTAGCAAACCAGAAAATCATATAAGGATTATTAATCCCCATTATAAGGCCATCTATTTGATAAGGTCTCAAAATAAGACCAAACTTTTCTATATTCTCCAGAACAACTTTTTCATCAATCTTAAATTTCTTTCTGGTATCTAATAATTCATATTTTATATTTTTCTTATTAAGAAATTGAGTTATTCTGAATAACAACCCAGAAGGAAAAGAATTATTTGTAGTATATTTTCTTATATATCCATCCCAAACTCCATTTAAATAAGCATTAGAAAATTGATATTGAGGATGTCTATATGAACATAAAGTATAAAGATTCTTACTTAAATCTTTAGGACAATCAAATATTTTTCCTCTAACTGAATCTACTATTATTTTCATAATTTATATCTACTAAAAGAGATAGACCCCTCCGGGGAGGGGTCTATGCACCTAACATGGGGAGGGAATTCCATGAAAGATGCTAATCCTTAGGATATTCATATTTAGTTCCTTCCCACATTGTCCCAAAAGGAAGGCAGATTTCTATACAACTCTCAAATTTTCTTTGAAAATATTTTCTAATAGATCTATCTGGACTAATGCACGAGATTATAACATTAAATCCTTGATTCTCTAATATAAGAGCAAAATTAGTTATTCGTTCAAGATGCCTATATATGCTCATAGAATCATATTCTTCAGGAAAGTATTTTCTAACATCATCTCCATCAAGAACAATTCCTTTTATTTGCTTCGCCATTCTGTAAGCTAAAGTGGTTTTACCAGATTTAGCTTTTCCTGTTATCCAGAATATCATCTTTATTTATCCTCTCTATAAACATATAATTTCCATTTCTCATAATCTTCACATTTATTCTTAGAGAAAAGAGCAGCCCTACAGGAATTACAGAAATATCTTCTCATATCAACAATTACTCTTTTTTCAAATCTACCATATTTTCTACATCTTGAACATATATCAAAAATAGCTTTTGTCATATCAATTCAGAAATCCACATCTTTTCGCTAACATTACCCACCCATACACCCAAGGAATGATAACCAAGAAAAAAACTAACACAAACGATATAAATGCAACAATAGCTCTTTCAAGACCTCTGAATTCACTTATTATCCTTTTTATTTCTTTTCCCATTACTTTTCTCCTCTTTAGAAGACTTAGCTTTTTTCTCTAGATCTTTTTCTTCTTCTTCATCATCAGGAAATAATTTCTTCGCTTCTAATTGAACATATATTTTACTACTCGTTGTGATAATGTCAACTTTATCTGATCTTCCAACTGTTATTGCAGGTGGATTTGAACCTTTTAATTTCAAAACATGATCTTGGAAAGACATTATGGAAGAATGAAGAAACTTAATATCACCATTATTTCTAACAGTATAATAAGAGTTAATTAATCCAGATAAAAGTAGAGCCATAAACATAAGAACAATTAATATTGAAGTCATATTAAATTTTTCTTTATTTTCATTCATATAATCCTCCTATTATTTTTTGTTGCCGAGGGCGGGACTCGAACCCGCATGTCGGAGTTGCGTGCTACCTGCTGCATTGCCATTGATCTGGTCCCTCCAACTATCAGGCTTAGTGTCTACCCTTCCACCACCTCGGCACTGACTAAATATTCAATCTCCTTCTGGGGATACTTTAACCCCGTCAAGATTCTTATGAACGAGATACTCCCGACCTGTTTATTAGTGTTTTCTTCAAATTGCTCCAGCAAGATTTCAATTTCTTGTATAAGCAACTGTCTATGCTTATCTAATAACTCTTTTCTGATCATCCCTCCCCCCCAGCATTTAGTTTATAAAATATTATACTTTTTTCGTAAACTAAACCCTCTTTTGCCCCCAGACAAGACACATTTTACAAGTCAATTCATAGTCTCCCCCTGGAAAAGCAACCATATTGTAAGCTTTTTTAAATTGAGGAGTCGCATTTACATGAAGATCATATATTAACCCTTTTCTCCACTCAGAAAGAGTTTTATCATTCAGCCAATTTTTCAATTTAATCTTAAAGGGGTAATCTACAAATCTTACTCCAATGAATCCCACTTTCCTTAACATAGAAATTAGATTAGATGGAATATAGCAATTACGAGTTTCTTTAAAGGAAAATATAAGCTTATATTCTCCAAGAATTTCATCTTCAGGAGGAACAGCTTCAGCCACTAATATATATCCATTATTTTTAAGAAGTTCATAAGATTTTTCAAGAACAATAAGATCTTTTCCATCAGCCATATGATGCATGAAAAGACTCATTATAAAAACATCTACTCTATTATTAAGATGTTTCTGCAAAGAATCATCAAGAAAATCAGATTCTAAAAATCCAAGGTTATTAATAATAGATCTTTTAGCAAAATCTATCATCCTTTCAGAAATATCTATTCCTAAAACCTTAGAAGTTCTTAATCTTTCTTTAACAATTCTAGAAATAATTCCTGGACCACAACCCACGTCCACAACGAAAGGATTATTAATAGAAAACATCTTAACGATGTTAGCGATCCTATAAGCCTGTCTTGTTCCTACAGAATCTAATAAATTATAAGTCTCAGATCTCTTATTCCAATAAATTTTTTTGGCTATTTCCATTTTTACTTATTTCCTTTTTGTGTTTTTTAAATATACCACATTCAACACACGAAAAAGTTTTCCAATTTTTTTTAATAGATTTATTCAGGCACTTAGAATAAAAATCACAATACAGATATCTGTGAATTTTAGCAATATCAGGAACTAAATTATAATTAAGTTTTATAGGGAATGGTCTCATTTTTCATAAATTATATAGAAGAATAAAGATTATTATAAAAGTTTATAAAGTTCTCTCTAAAATCAAACTTTTGTTTAGATAATTTTCTAGAAGCTTTTCCCATTCTCTCATGGTCGAAAATGCAAATATCTGCATATTTCTTAAAAGAATTTAAATCACAATACTTGTATCCATTAAATCCTTCCCTTATGAAATCGGAATCCTTAAACGCACGTTCTCCAACTAACAACGGTAGACCGCAAGCTAGAGCCTCTATTATGGCTCTATTTGTAGTCGTCTCTGGATTTTCCGGACGGATATTCGGCCAAACCCATACCTTGCATTTTCCAAGAAAAAAGGATAAATCTATTTGTTTTATAAAATTATGAAGAAAAATCTTCTTGCCTAAATTTTCTGAGTTAACTTTGTTAACTATCTGCTTAAAATGCTCTTCTGTTCTAGTAAAGTCTCCAATAATCACTAGATTATAAGGAGTCTCTTTTACAAAATCTATCATTAAATCTATTCTTTTCTGAGGAACAAATCCAGAGACAAATACAAAATCATAGATCTCATCAATAACATCTACAGGATAAAAGACAAGAGGATCAGCAGATCTTTTTCTAACGATTACTTTGCTAGGATCACATCTCATTCTTTGTATTTGCAAAGGATGGTTAACAATCACTTTATTAAAATATTTAAGAAATTCTTCTGTTCCACAAGAAGATCCCGCAGGAGAAAATATCATTCTGATAGTGGGGATAAAATTCTTTAAAGAAGAAACATAAAAAAGAGAATCTTTCCAAGAATGGTTACCATGGAAATGGAACACACTAGGATTAATATAAGTAAAGAATTCTAGAACTTGTTCTCTTGAATATCTTGAAGGGAGAAAAGTGACTTTATACTCTCCTCCAAATAAGGGCTTAATAACATGAGTTTCTGTAGCCTGGATATTAAATCTTCCGATAACAGTTATATCGAAATCTCTACTCAAATATCTCATGGAATTAGAATCGTCGTAACTTTCCGTGAGCTGAAATCGATTTTGAAAAGAATAGTCTATAAACTTTATTATTTTTTTTCTAGTATCCATAATAATTCTTCTTTTCCAGATAATATTTTAACAGCTTCTTCTTCTATCTTTTCTCTTACCATCTTATAATCTCCTCCCTCACGAAACTTCATTCTATCTTGAGATAATGAACTATTTCCATAAGCTTCAGTTCTAACTTTTTTATTAAGATAAGAAGGATCAAATTCAACTCCAATCCAATTAATAAGATCCTCTTTTAAACCATCATTATCTACAAAGTCATAAAAATCTAACTTAAAATGAGGAACAAAAAAGGATTCCACTTTCCTCATTTGAATTTCATTAGTGACCCAATTGGAAACAGCCCACTTTATACTTAGATCAGGATGGTGAGGAGAAAGGAGATTATGCTTTCCTGGAAGAGATAAGAATCTTCTCATATACATAGAAGTCATTGTATCAAGAGGATTTCTTTTTAATATTATAACTTTAAGTTCTGTAAATCTATCATGAAAAAGAAGCAATCTTCTTTTATAAAGTTCAATCACTCTTTCTCCTGGACATATAAATCTATTAAACACAAATTTATTTCCATTAAACTCATATGGCAGTCTATTATTAATAATAAGTTTATGATTAAAAGAAAAATTTCCAATTCCATAATTAACATGAGAATGATTATCAAATACATATGGACTACTTTCTTCAAAAGCTATATTCAATTCAGAAAAAAGATTTAGAAATCCATATAAAGCACTAGATCCACTTCTTCCATGACTTACTATAAAAACAAAAAGATCTTCTCTCAAATTATTCATTCTCTACTTCCAAATTACATTCAAAAGATTGCCAAGGCCAAAACCTTTTTGCATCAAAAGCACTTAATATTTCACTCTCCCAAGAATAAGGGTACTTCCCAAACTTCCCAAAAAGAATATTACTAGAATGAATAGAGCCATACTTATATTCTCCATCTCCCTTATAAGTGTCTGAAAAAATAGGCAAATATTCTTCGCCTACAAACTCAAAAAGTTTATATCTGTGAAGTTCACACATGACAATCTTCTCAAAATCAAAAACATAATATTTTAAGAAAAACCTTTTCAATTCTTGAATCATCTTTTCTGCAAAAATATAATTTTCCACAAGAATATCAATAGAAATATCCTCAGTTGTTTTATTTTTTAGTTTCATCTTTTCAGAAACAATTACATTAATAGGATTTCTTTTAGTAAAAATAACCTTCAATTCATCAAATCTATTATGAAAAATCCAACTTTTATCTTTGTAACATTTAATAATATTTTCAAAATATAATCCATTATGAATAACTATTTTATTTCCAGTATAAGAAAGAGGAAGACTTTTCTCTATTCTGTCTTGCCTCCCTGCATCAAATTCCTCTCCCACAATTTCTCTATTTAAATATTCAAATGCGATATTAATATCTGGAATCATGTTTAATAAACTTGCACACAGAGTTGTCCCACTTCTCCCATGCCCCAATATGAGAATAAATCTTCTTTTCTTATATCTTAACATTTTTTACAAACTCTAATCTGACAATAAAGAAAGGCAAGAATAAGCAAATAAAGTTCTGTTAGTTGTAGGAAGAAGAATAGAAAGATTCATAGATATTCTCTAATCTCCATCTTAAATGTATCAGGATTATTTTTATCAAATTTCCTATTTGTTATAATTAAAATCTCACAAATTTCATTTTTGCGATTAACCAATTTATGATTTTGAAATCTTTCAATTTTATAAAATTTTCTCTTCGAACTATCCAAAACTATAGAAGATAATTTGCCAGATTTAACATCCACTAATTCCAACAAACAAGATCCTTTAATACAACAGAACCATTCATGAATTTCTTTATGATAATGATCTCCTCTTGTGCATCCTGGGTTAATAGATAAAATATTTAACTGTGCAAATTCAACATCATCATCATGAGCCAATTCCTGAAAAGATCCAGTTTCGTTTTCATGAACAGGAAATATTCCATGTATTCTTTTATAATATTCAAGAGTTTTTTGAAGATTAATGCATTCAGATTCACTCGCAGTTATATTTTCTTCTTTCAATAAGGCTGAAACTACTTGGCCAATACTCATCACTTCTCCCCAAACTCTAACAAATCTTCCCCTTCTTTCTTCTCCTGTTATTTGTGAAACAAGATCGTCTATGAAAATAAATTCTCTAGTTGAATCTGAATCATTAATGGTTAGTTCTTCTCCTATGGCTATTTGATAACAGAAAGTTGAAATTACAGAATTATAAAAAGGTTTGCATCCAGGACCATAGACATTAGGAATTCTATATATACAATACTGATGATTATCTAAATTACTTTTTATTAAGTCTTCTTCTGTTTTCTTAGATATTGCATATTCAGAAAGAGAATTCCATTCAATTTGAGTAGAAGAAAGAAAAACTAAATAAGGAAAATGATTCTGTTCAATCATAGATTGAATTATATTTCTTGTTCCTAAAACATTATTTTTTAATATAACTCCTTCTATTTCTCTATTTTTTCCAGCTACATGGTATATCATATCACATTCTTTTACAAAATCTTTAACAGCATCAAAATCTAAAAGATTTCCCTTGAAAACTATAGGATCTTTTATTTTCTTGCAGAGATGACTTCCTATAAAACCATTTGCTCCAGTTATTCCTATTTTCATAATATTTTAGCCTCCAATAATATTTTTAAAGTTTCATTCTCATAAAATCTTTCTGCATTTTCTGAAGTAAACGGTTCTGTATTAGAAAAATCTCCACAACTATTTCTATCTACAGAAAAAACTCTCGTAAATTCAATCCCAAAACGACCTCCCGAATTACTCCTAGAAACTTCTTCTTCTGTAAGAAGAGTTTCATGAATCTTTTCTCCTGGCCTAATTCCAATCTCTTTAACAAGAATTTCTCCATCTCCACGAAATTTATCAAAAAGTTTTTTAATAACATTAACTAGGGTTTCAATAGTACATGCTGGAGATCTAATTACATATAGATCTCCAGGTCTTCCCTCGCTAACGCAGATTAGAGATAGAGAAACAGCATTTCTAAGAAGAAGAAGAAATCTAGTCATTCTTGGATTAGTAATAGTTAGAGGTTGATTATTTCTTATCTGATTTAAGAATATGGGAATCACAGACCCTCGAGAACCAAGGACATTTCCATATCTCAAATTAATACATTCTGTGTTCCCCCCATGAGCACAAACAAGCTTTTCAGCAAGAGCTTTACTCATCCCATATGCATTAACTGGATAAACAGCTTTATCGCTACTGAAATTTACTACTTTTCTAACCCCACATAATTCAGCAGCTTCTATAACATTTTTTGTTCCTATGATATTCGTTTTAATAACTTCTTCAGGATAAAGTTCTCCTATAGGAACATGCTTCAAAGCTGCTGCATGAAAAATATAATCTATATTCTTAAAAGATTTTTCTAATTTTCTTCTATCTCTTATATCCCCTATGATAAAAAGAAGATTTTTTCCAGAATATTTAATGGACATATCTTGTTGTTTCTTTTCATCTCTGCTAAAAATTATAATCTGCCTAGTTCTAAGTTCTAAAAGCCGATCAACAAGAGCATTACCGAAACTGCCTGTACCTCCAGTTATGAGAATTCTTTTATCTCTAAAAATATCAAAATCTTCTTTCATTATTTAATTTCCCCCTTTAGTGAAAGATTAATCTCCCTTAGACCTTCCCACTTATATATTTTTTCTACAGGGAGACCAAAATTACTTTCAGACCTTTTATAGAAAAGACCTCTATCAACTTTCTTAATTGCAATCTTTTCTTCCCAAGGAATTGCAGAAATTCTTTTAGTTATTTCTATATCATGAAAAACTCCATTATTTTTCTGGAATGCATATCTTCCAAGAAGGATAGCTCTCATTGTGAACTCATCATCTGCGTAGTATAGCTTATATTCTTTGTTCCACCATTCATTTTCATTATACCTAACAAAATCCTGAGTTGTAAGCATTAAACCAGATTTTCTAATATCATATAGAGAAAGAACTCCTATCTTATCTGGAAATTCTTTATCAAATCTATCTAACGCTTTTAAAAGCCAATCAGATTTATAAGTATTTTCATCATTCATCGAAGCAAAATATCTAGAAGCACAAAGAGAATAAGCTAGAATAAAAGCATTAACAGGATAAAGTCTTTCAGGAGAAAGAAAGACTCTATATGATTTAAATCTATATTGAAAATGAAAATCACTAGCGATTTCAAAAGATTCAGGATCATCATCTGCAACAATAATAATTTCAAGAAGATCTCTAGCTCCTTGTGTTTCACTTAAAGATAATAAGCTATTGAGAAGAACTTGCTGTCTTCCCTTAGTGGGAAGAAGAATTGATACTGAATTATAATCTCTCACAATTCAATCCTGCTTCTTTATAAAATTTCGGTAATGGCGAAAAATGTACGAATAGCTCGGGAATTTATCATATTGCTTTTGGATATGGGCTCCAGTTTCTCCCGAATCAATATGATAAAACTTAATACTTTCACATATAAAGTTTGTATAGCCTAGATCCCAAAAATGACCGCACCAAGAATTACACATTCCTTTTCCAAATTCCAATTCCTCTCCAAACTTTTTTCTAAAAATAAAACTGGCAGTTACCCATGCTGCCATATATATTCTTGTAAATAAATAAACATCAGACCCTTTATTTACTTCTTTTCCCGAAAGATGAATAAAATTTCTATCTCCATATCTTTGTCTTCCAAAGCGAAAAGGGGCAGAATCAATTTCTAATCCTTGTTTATGACTCCCTCCAAGAGCACAAATTTTATGTCCTTCTTTTTCTAGGGCTTCATATAAATCTATAAGATGTTTATAATAATTAGGAGTAACTAATTCACAATCTGAATCATGCTGGCAAATAAATTCTCCTTCAGCAACTTTAATGCCATAATTCATTCCTAGCCCATCTCCCACATTTTCTTCTAAGAGAACAGGAACAACCGAATAATATCCTTCACTATAGGCATGTTTAAGCCATTCTCTTGTTCCATCGGTTGAATTCTGATCCACACAAAGAATTTCATATTCGCTTCTATCTAATCCAGATAATTCGGATATAGAGATTATGGATCTTACAGTATATTCAAGCCGATTCCAGCAGCGCATAATTATAGATAGTTTCATTAACTACCTTCCTTTATTTTATTATCTATCCCATGGAGATATTTCTGCTGCACTTAATGGTGGACATTCTTCAATAACAAAATTACCACAAAAATCTTCTGCTGAAGTGTTTGGAGGAATCCAAATTATCCTAGAAACTGGATAGCCAGCTAATGCTTGCCTCGTAGCTATATTTACTGCTCTATCAATTATGTTTTGGTCCATATACTTATTCCTTTATCCAAAATCTAGAAAGCAAATAACTCTCTTCCCACATCTTTTCACAAAAAGGTTCAAACCCAACCAGAGCATCTTTCACATCTTCATATTCTAATTCAGAAAACCAATCATGACATCCTATCACATCATCTTTATTTAAATACTTAGAGTACATATTTATTTCTTTAGCCTTCTTTCCATTATCACAATATAGCAATTTCCTACCAAACATATCTAAGATATTCAAGAGAGTAGAACTCTCTTCAGTTAAAAGATCTTTCTCGAAAAATTCTATTCTTTCTGGATTAAAAATGTACATAATCTTAGGATCAATTTCTACTTTAATATCAAAAGAATAGATATAAAGTTCAGGAAATTCTTCATGAATAGCCAGAGTCAATCCTCCCATGAAAGTTCCTAGCTCTATAAAAATGTCAGGATTATGTCTTTTTATTGTTTCTATTATCATGGGAATGTATTCAGGTCCATGTTTTATATAAATATCTAGATTATGTCTATCACTATGATAATTTCCTTTGCTATGAATAGATATTTTATTCTCTTTTGTTAACTTTCTCCATTCAGATCTAGTCATCATGGTTCTTCTCCCGATGAACCTCTAGTGATTTTATATGCATTAGTTAATATTCTTGTCTTATTATCTTCTTTAGAAAACTCAGGAACTATCATCATATCTCTAATATCAAGAAGAACTTCTAATATCAATAATCTTTGAGGACCCACTTCATCCCCTTTAAGAAAATCAGAAATAATTTCAATCCTTTTTCTAGTCATCATTCGTAATTATCCTCCCAAAATTGATCCATATTCCACTCCCCCCTTTCCTCTTCAATTTTTTCTGGAATCGAAACAAGATTATCATTATGAGTAAACCATACACAATATTCTCCATCAAAACAATCAACTTCCTTATCACAGATATTATAAAATTTACAAAATTTACAGTAACGAGTATGTCTTATTTTTGAATTTTTTTTCATAATTCTAATAGTTGCAAGCATTCCTCTTTAGATAACATAAATTGATCTCCAAATTTGTCCACGAACCTGAGTGCCATTTTTCTAGCTTCGTCTAAAGAAAGACTGAATTTTGTCGAATAAAAAAGATCTTCCTCGGCTTTAAAAGCTTCCTTGATAGATTCTATCTTATCATCTTCTATTCTAACTTCTAAAGATTTTAGTAAAGATCTTATTTCAAAGGGAATAAGTAGCCACTTCGTGAAGAAGATATAGTGTTTAATATCTCTTTGCCTAGAAATAAGATCTTTAGATCTCGCATATGTTTCTAAACAATACCAAAAAATTCTAAAAAATTTATGCTGGTACTCTCTATATTTAAGAAAATCTGGCTTAATTATGTTCATTCTTGATTTAGAATTAAAAATTAGAGATTCTAGAAGGTCAGAGTACTTTTCAAGCATATTAAGACTTACATACACAGGATTATTAATTAAATGAACAATGGCAATATTTCCTTTAAGAAATTCACACGCAGCTTTTGTAAAAGTTCTTATAAAATCAGGATCAGATTCAAAATATCTTTTCTTTTCCAAGTTAAAGAGAGATTTTTCTATCTCCATAATCTTCTCTTTTTCGAATATTTCTCTTATTTCTTCAAATTTTCCCCTATCATAGAGACTTATAGCTAATCTATTGTTTGTAGGATTTCCAAGTCTAACAGATAAGAAATCTTTCGAAAATCCGAAAGCAAAAGATAAAACTTTTGATCCAGAAAAATGAGTTGTAGAACAAAATATATATTTAGGATTCATAAAAGATTCACGTTCTGTCAATTTTATCTATAACTGTAGAATATGAGTCTACTACAACAATTTTCTCTCCACTTTTTGTTCTTATTATAGTCTGTTCTGGACGATTACTATAGTTATCTAAGTCTGAAACTGATTCTATACTTAATGAATCTATAGAAACTTTTGAATTGTTACTTCTTGTAAACTCCAAGATCATAATAATCCTCCTAAATCTATTTCTTCAATATCTCCTTCTCCCCAATTAGGATTTTCTATATTAGCTATAACACATTCTCCCAGATTTTCATATTGGAGCCATACTTTTTCATTATCTCTTTTGAAATTGGAATGATTTCTGGGAACAAATATGTCATGATGTTGATGGAAGGTTCCCTCAGAATCTATATTAACAACTTCTAGACCTAAACCTACTTTCCCCCATCTTCCAGAAGAATTAACTTTCTGATTATTTATTCCTCCTTCGGGAAGAACTCTTGTACATCTTCTCCATAAATCTAAATTATATCTATCCCAATCTTTAAAAGATTCATTCCATCCTCTTATTTTTATGAAGTTTTCTTTACTTATCCCCATAAAAGTAGATTCATCTATAATTCCTGTCTTAGATATTCTTGTATACGCAGCTACTTTAAATAACCTATAAGGATCTTCTCTCCAGTTTAAATCTTTCATAACTTTTCTACATTCTTCTGGAGTAAAATTTCTATCTGAATAATGGGTTCCTATGTGATAAGGAGGAATTGTAGTGCAGATATTTAATCCTCTAGCTTCAAACATTATTTTTGTTTTCATTATAGATCCTGGAGTAGGAATTCTACAACAATCTACCATAACTATCAAGATATCCCCTTTTGCTCTTTTAGCTCCTATATTACCGCATCTAGTGGAATTTTTAATTCCTACTTTCTCAGCATCATAAACTTCTATATATCTTACATTTTTAAATTTACGATAATAATCTATAGCCACTTGTCTAGTTTCTAAATCTTTAGGATCATCATTGATTATTATAATTTCATATTCATTCTTAGTAATTCCTACCTGAGCATCTTCTAAAGAATAAACTGTGTTCTCTAGCTCCCAATGATGACGAAATGTAGGAATTATACAGGAGATTCTGTATTGATCTTTCATTCCATTTCCTCTCTATATTTTTTTTTATATAATTTTATATCTGCGTCGACCATCTCTTCAACAAGATCTTCAAAACTATAATTATAAGACCATCCTAATTTCAATCTGGCCTTACTAGAATTTCCTTTTAGCTGATTTATATCAGAAGGTCTATATAAATTCTGATCAATTTCTAAATAATCTTTCCAATTAAGATTAACATAAGAAAAAGCTATATCCAAAAATTCTTTAATAGAATGAGTTTCTCCTGTAGCTATCACATAATCATCTGGATAATCTTGTTGTAACATTAACCAGAAAGCTTTTACATATTCTTCAGCATGACCCCAGTCTCTTTCAGCATCAATATTCCCAAGTTTAATCTTCTTCTCTAATCCTAAAAAAGTCTTCGCTACTCCAGAACTTATCTTTCTGGTAACAAATTCAAAACCTCTACGAGGACTCTCGTGGTTAAAACATATCCCAGAGCATGTAAACATATTATATGCTTCTCTATAATTTTTGGTTAAATGGAAGCCTGCGACTTTCGATATTCCATAGGATGATCTGGGATTAAAAGGGGTGTCTTCGTTCTGAGGACTTTCTTTAGCATTTCCAAACATCTCACTAGATCCTGCGAAATAGAATCTACATCTAGGAGCTCTTTCTTTCAGAGCAGATAAGATATAATGAGTTCCGTTGATGTTTGTATTTAAAGTAGAAAATTCATCTTCAAAAGAATAAGAAACAAAACTCTGAGCAGCTAGATGATAACATTCGTCCGGTTTAACTTTATCAACGATATTAAAAAGAATAGCATAATTTTCTAAGGATCCAGAATGAAGAATAATTTTATCTAAGATTCCCCTTATTCTCCACAATCTATGCTCTGGATCTTCAATAGCAACTCTCCTCACAATTCCGTGAACTTCATAATCTTTCTGTAACAAAAATTCTGCAAGATAAGATCCATCTTGCCCTGTGATTCCAGTTATAAGAGCTTTCTTCTTCATGAATCTCTCCCTATTTTTCATATTTTTCTTTAAGACTTTTATAAATTTCTCTTCCAATATCATCACTTACAGGAACTCCATTAATTTCAACGATTCCTTCTGTAGTTATTTTTGCTGAAGTTAGAAAAACTTCAAATCTTCCCAGAACCAAACTTCCTGGAGAAAAATTTAGGCTAACATCTGAAACTAAGTTAGACAAATTAACATCGTCAATGTTTATTTTATTATTCATTCCCCATCCAGACCTAAAATCTATTTCTATTTTAGACATGACTTACTGAACTCCTATCTTTATTATTCATATTTTTTAATAAATTTTAAATAGTTCTGGATCCAAAAAAGCTTCTAAGAAAGAAAGTTCTCTTTCTAGATTTTTTATTCTTTTAACTCTCATAATTTCTCTATCTATTTTCTTTTTTTCTGCTCTTTCTTTTTTAGACTTTAAAATTTTTTCTTCTTTATTATCTTTTTCTTTTTCTAATTTAAGATCTTTTTTGTTATTTTCTTTCATTTTATCCGTTTTCCTTATTTTTTCATTTTTTTTAGATCTTTTCTTTATCTTTTTTTTAATTTTCTTTCTTTTGGTTAACCAAAAACGTTTTTACCCCTAATCTTGACTCTTATCTTGACTCAGAGTCTGATCGATTACTTTATTCATCTTGAATGATGAGTATCTCTTCGAGAAATACTCTCAGAGATAATATATTAGGATAGAGATAAAAACAGAGAGAGATAAGAGAAAGAAAAGAAATATAATATTAATAAGCTTTAATAAGATTAAGATATCCTTTTTTCCTCTTATCCCCTACCCCTTTTCTCCCTTTTTCCAAAAAATAAAATCATTGCTCTGGGAATAAAAAAGTTTTCAAATTTGTTAATTAACCAGTTAAGCAACATCATCGTCCAAAAAACCTTCTTCTTCTATTTTTTTAATTTTTCTAGATCTTTTTTTATCCAAGAACTTGATCTTTTTCTTCTTTCTATATTCATTTTCAGAATCAAAGAAGAAAGAATCTTTTTCATTCTTTATTTTTTCTTCTAAATCTAATTTAAGATCTTTATTAGTATCAGGTTCTTCTTCTTGATCTCGAATATTAATATTATCTTCTTGATCTTTTGATTCTTCTTTTAATTCTTTTAGATTAGATTTATTTAGATTAGTTTTATTTAGATTATTTAAGTTATCTTTCGGTTCAGGTGGTTTAGATGGTTTATGTGAAGTTTTGTGTTTTACCCACTCCCCCCCTCCCCCCTCTCCCTCAGATGATCCTAAGGGAATAGTAGTCTTGGGAATGAATATTTGATTGCTATCATATAATGCTCTCTTAGGTGGGAATTTTTCGTTGTTTAAAATTATAGGTTTTATAGGTTCAATAAGAGTGAGCTTTTTAGCTTTAGAAGATAAGATCGTTCCACTCGGTTCTCCATTCTTGGTTATATAATCTAATACCTTTCGATCAAGAACCACCATATCTTCTCCACTAATTTCCTTAGTAATTGGCTTGTAATTGCTTGTAAAAAATCCTATAGTTTCATCACATGATTCTATTACCGTATTATCAATTACAACTAAAAAAGTTTCATCAAGCTTTTCGGGGAATATGAGATCTCCAGAAATATAAGCTTTCATTTTTTAATCTCCTTTTGTGTTTAAAGTTATTTTTTCTTTTTTCCTCCCTTTCCTTTCTTTTTTGAAGAAGTTTGTGTTGCATTAGATCCCTTAGATTTAGGTTTTACTTTTTTGTTTTTTCTTCCCATAATACTATCTCCTTTTGTATTTGATTTACTAACATTGAACATTAGGTTATAATCCTCCTTATCTTTTCTGCAATTCTTTTAGAACTTTCTCCATCTTGGAAATCTCCAAAGATTAAATTTTTAACCTTAGTTCTTTCATAAGCTAATGGATCAGAAATATCTTTAGTATAAAAAATACCGTATTCAAGAGTGTTTAGAAGTTCAGAGATATCTTCTATTTCATGAGCAAAATCTTTTCTCATTGTCCATTCTAATCCATTCTTATCATAATATGGAGAACTAAGTCTATTAGGATTATTATATGCTATAATGGGTTTATTTCCAGCTAGAGCTAATATCATAGCTCCAGAACAGTCTCCTAAAAACATATCACTAAGTAAAATATAATCTGATATATTTGAATGGCTATCTTCTACATAATTTACATTTTCATATTTGTTTGATAGATGTTTCATAAATTCCATTTGATCAGGATATTTTTTTGGAAGAACTGGATGGGGCTTAAAAATTAGGTTAAATTTGTTAACCAATTCTGAAACCACTTGTTCTGATCTTATAAAAGAGTCCATTAAGTTAAGATCACGGTTATATGTAGGAGCAATTAAGATATTCTTTTTTCCATTAGTTGGGAAGAAGATAATATTCTTATAACTACTGATATTTTTCTTAAAGAGATTATCCGCAGCAGGATATCCAGTTATCCAGAATTCTTTTCTAGGATAAATTCCCCTGTTAATGAATTCGTTTTTCTGCCAATTACTTGCAACACAGAGATAATCAGCATCATTATTTCTAGAACTGAAAGTTGTATTTTTAGATACAAGAGAATGCCCTGTTCCTACCATAACTTCAGCACAATCTCTAAATAAGTTGAAATATTCATCAGCAATTATTATAACTTTGAATTTCTTCTTTCTTTCATTAAAAGAATCATAGACCACATGTCTTTGAGTGATAAGAGAATTCTCTATTCCCAATTTAGTTAATTCTTCACTTATGGGTTCTAAACAGGAAAGATGAAAAGTGAACTTAGCAAATAGAATAATATCTTTTAATTGATTTTCCATTTACTTTTCCAAAACCTCCTTTTCTTTAAATTTTTTAACATTTTCATAAAATTGATTAAGTTTTTTATTTAAAATTTCTTGATTAGATATATTCTCTTCATTCTTTCTATGTATTCTCATCCATTCTTTGATATCAGAAATGGGATCAGAGTTTTTAAAACTCCAAATATCTTCCATTTACCTTCTTGCAACCTCCTTTTTAAAATTTTTTAGAGATTCGACAAATAATCTTTTGTTTTCTGGACTATATAAAACAGAAGCTGGATGAATACAAGGAATAACATTAAATCCAGAACTGTAAATTAATTTTCCACTCACTTTTGTTATTCCTATATTGCTCTTAGTAATTTTATTAAAAGCGTATCCTCCTAAAGCTAATATTATAGGAGGATTTAAAACTTCTAAATATTTTCTAAACCAAAAATTGCAATTTTCAATTTCTCCAGGAAGAGGTTTTCCATTTCCTCCATATTCGTTCAGAGGCCTACATTGAACACAATTAATAATAAGAAAATCTTCTCTCTTAAATCCGAAATCATTAAGAACTTTGAAACATAACCTTCCTGCTTTCCCTACAAGAGGAGTTCTGTTTTCTTCTTTAACTTCATCTCCCCCTGGTCCTTCAGCCAACATTAAATATTTAGATCTCTTGCTCCAGTAAGGAATTGCTATTCCATTTTTTCTTAATCTTTTGCATTTATTGCAGAGTTCTATTTTCTCCGATAAAAATTCTAATTTTCCGATCTGTGTTGAATTTAGCTCAGAACTATTAATTTTATTATTCTTTAAAAGAATTTTCTTTTTTAGGGGCCTAACCTTCATTACTTGTTGCCTCTAAATGCTTTATTTTAAATAAGAATTAAACTTCCTTAAAAAAGCAGCCTATACCAAACCATGCCTTGCCTAGTTTGAAGCTAACCACGATCCGATTAGACACGTCTGAAACGGTCTTATAAAGTTTTTTGTACTGCATTTTTAGTATAGCCAAAATTGCACCTATCTGATACTAGCCGTCGACGATCTTATCCTTTCCATAATTAAATCTTTTAGCAAAGAGATTAAAATGATAACACTTAATCTCTGGAATGACCCAATGTTCCATATCTGGGTACTTGTCTTTTATTCTATTTGCAAACTCACTATCAGATCCATAATGCTTACAAGTCTGCCCTATGGGAATTTCTTCTACAAGATATCTTCTAGTTAAGATAAGAGCAAAGTTATTATAACAAGTCTTTGTAGGATAAATAGGAATTCTTTCATCTCCTCTTGGAATATGCAGAAAATCATGATAAGGTTGATCAGGATTCTTTTTTCCTACCCAATATACAGTTTCTTTTTCACTATAAAGAGCAGGAGTAACAGAAGCTGCTCTTTCATCCTTTTCCATAAAATCTACCATTTTCTTAAGCCAATAAGATTGACTGGCAGGAATAAAAATATCATCATTGGCAAATACAATATATTTACTCTTTTTGTCAACGATACTGAATCCTGCCATACATCCAGGCCCATGATATAAATTTTCTGAATTTTTAATATAAAATATATTCTCCCATCCTCCTGAATAATCTATGCACAAACTTCTTATTTCCTCTTCTTTAGGAGTTCCTATGGAATTATCAGATATTACAATTTCAAAATCTAAATAATCTGTATGATCTCTAAGAGTTTCTACTGTTTTTATTAAATGCTGAGGACTGTCATAGGCAAGAATAATAATCGAAGATTTTGGATCTGGACTAAGATTTATCTTTTCCATTTTTTCCTCCTAATCATATTCAGATATTTTTATTTCATAATTATTAAAAAGTTTTGATATTTGTTTTTTATGGGAACTTTCTTTTTTAGATATATTTAAAATTATTTTTGTTCCAAATCTTTCAACTCCTACAATCAGTTTTCCATCTTCTACAAAATTATCAAGAATATATTCTCTAATTATAAATTTGTGATAATCATCTGGTTCTTCTCCAATAATTTCAATAGATTTTTTAATAGAAGTTTCTAAAGTTGAAAATATCCCCTTCATTCCATGAGAATATATTCCTTCAAAAGTGATTGTATAAAGTTTTTTGTTTTCACTTTCCATATTTATTTTCCTCCTTATTGTATAAGTTTTAAAGATTCAAAAGAAAGGTTTCCTGATAGATATCCATTTCTAATTTTTGATCTAAATACAACTTCTTCTTTTCTCAAACTATAGTATTCTGTGGCAAGAAATATCCGAGGTTTATCACAACATAGCAACTCTCTATCTTCATGCTTTCCTATGAAAAAGCAGTTAAGACAAACCCAATTTGCAATTAATTCTTCCATAATTTATTACTCTTAATTCTTTCTTTGGCTATTTCATAGTATTTTTTATCAATTTCTATTCCTATGAAGTTTCTATTAAGATTTACACAAGCTACTCCTGTTGTTCCTGAACCCATAGCAAAATCTAAAATCACATCTCCTTCATTGGTATAAGTCTTAATTAAATATTCTATAAGAGCTACTGGTTTTTGAGTTGGATGATAAACATTTTTCTTTTCTCTATGGTTTGAAAAATATTGAATGGTAACAGGTAATCTCTTATTTGTTTCATGTTTATCAGAATATTTTATTTTATTCCTCAGATTAATTGCTCCATCTGTTCTATTTATATTATGACTTTTTCTTCTTTTATAATCTTTTCCTTCAGTTTTTTGAGGATTATAGATTGGTTGATTTTTGTAAAAAACAAGGATATTTTCATGAATTTTTAATGGTTGTTTATAAGCAAGCATTAGATTTGAAGCTTTATTCTTATCCCAGATCCATTCATATTTAAACATTTTCATATTACTTGAAATAAGAGTAGTTGTAAATGGCTGCGCTGCTGTCATCGCAATAGTCCCATTATCCTTTATAATTCTTTTAAGATGATCCCACATAGGTTCTAGTGAAATTATAGAATCCCACTTACAAGCTGTAGTTCCATAAGGTGGATCTGCTAAAATCATATCAACAGAATGATCTTCAATTTTTTTCATTCTTTCAAGACAATCTCCTCTCATTAATTTAATCCACATTTTATCTTCCCCAAAGTTCTCCTTCTATTTTCTTTTCAAAAACTTCAATAATCAATTCAGGAGTTATAGTAGAAAAACAAGGACTGGGGTTTCCTTTATGACAAGGACTATGTCCATGAGTCCAACAGGGAGAACATCCTACTTGAGAATCTATTCCTATGGCATTTTTAAAATATCTCATTCTTGCGCCTGAATGAAAAGGAGTATAGATTCCAATAACAGGAATTCTAAAGGCTCCCGCTATATGTATAAACATAGAATCTGGAGCAATAAAACAATCCATAAGTTTAGCTATGACTATTGCTTTTCTTAAATTAGGTCCTGAAACGTCATAAACCTCAACTTTATCAATCTCTTCGATAAGAGAATCAATTATATTTTTCTGATTTTCTCCTCCAAAAAGATAGACTTGATATCCTTTGTCAGTCAGCATTTTTGCCACTTTAATATAATGGTAAGGAGGATAAGTTCTTATAGGAGAAGAAGATTCTATCTGAATTCCTATTTTTTTCTTAGGAGATAGAAGAAAAAGATGTTCTTTTTTAGCTTGATCTATTTCTTCATCTTTAACTGTTATAGAAGGAATTTTATTTTCAGGGTCAACTTTTTTAATATCTAATCCCATTTCTCTCATGAAAAGATCATATGAATTAAATTCTTCAGCTTCTTTATTATTCTCTATTAAATTTTCAAATATAAGATGATAATGGTAATTGTTCCAAATATCTAACTTAAGAGGAAGAGTATATATGTTTTCAGTCATAGAATATTTTACTATAGGATCATATTGTTTACCTATAGCAATTCCGAGTTTCATACTTGGATACATTCTTTTTAATTCCCTAGCCCCTGTCATCATGAACAGTATATCTCCTCCTCCTCCGTGTCTAAGCATAAGTATCTTTTTATTGTCTAATGGTTGCCCTTTATACTTATTATAAACCTCTTTAAACGGGACTTCTAAGCCAAAAATATTAGGATTTGTGAAATAAACTCTATCGAAAAAGATGTCTGACATTATATAAAACTTGCCTTTTTCAAGAGTAGCTGTTTCTATCCCTCTATCTATAACTTTGCATTCTTCTGTTATCCTAACTACTTTCATTCTGACCTCCTCTGTCTATTTAAAATTATAATCTGTTATAACTACAGTTCCAGACATGTTTCCATCTTTATCCACAATTCCAAAAGATTTAGTCATTTCTTGGAAACAGTCTGAAAACTCTTCTTTAGTAAATAGATTCTTAGAAGATAGAATAGTAGAAAGAGCAGCTACATTGAGTTTAGTATCTCCTACATCTTTAAAGATAGGACTTAATTCTTGAAATCTCTCTGATATGTAGATCTTTAGGTTAGATAAAACAACACTAGAAAGATGAGAAAGAATTTCATTGATAAATTGTTCATTGGGAAAAGTAGTAGATTGTTGACCTTCTTCTTTTTTTGGAATATCTTTTTGATCCATAAAAAATCTCCTTTCTGAAATTAAAAAACATACCCTGTAGGAACACTATTAACTTCTCTAAGCCAAAATCCATCAAGATAAAAGGATATATCTAAGCCAATAACTCTAATTCCAGTTCCTCTTATCTGATTAAATTCAGGAACAATATCTACACCATAATCATATTCTATAGAACTCCAAACATTAGGAATAATAGAAGACCAATTTCTATATTTTTTTAATCTTCCAACTGTATCAATTGGTTCATAAGATTCAGGCCATCGTATATAACTGGCTCCTAAATAATCATATCCCCATAGATTTCCCCAAGGATCATAAAAAAACTCAGCCATATACAATTCAGATTTATCCACAGCAGAAAGACTCTGAGTGGGATTAATCCACATTCCAGAATTAATAGGAGCATTTATAGAAGAAGATAATATCTGAATGATACTTAGTTCATCTCTATTATCCGCTTCTACATAAAGAGAATAAGACCCCCATTTATGTTCTGACACAACTCTTGTAATTGTACTATATTCTAATCCTATAATAACCCAATTATCAAATCCAATAGATCCAGATGGAATTATAACTTGATCAAAACTACAGTTACTAACAACATTTCCTGCAACTTGGCAAAAAGCACATGATCTTTGATAATTACTAAATCCTATAATCATAGGATTCTTATTTCCAACTTTACGATATATTACAATTACTTTATCTCCATCCTGAAAAGCTAAAGCTCCATTCTCATCCTGACTATCTGGATAAATAGTTGAAAGAGGTTTTCCGCTATCAGCCAAAACATCGTTATCACAATGATAATGAATAGGAACGTTAGAGTGAAGAGTGGAAAACCCAGATCCAGAAATTTTCTTTATAGTAGCAGTTAAACTCGTAGCATTTACATCAAATATATATCCAACTATTATATTTCCTGCATTCTGATCAATGTCTTGCCATTGAAAATGACTCATCTTAATCCTTCCCCTGGGTCAGCTATCCCATAATATTTATCAGATGTTGCGATAATATACCAGTTTCCTTCATCTGAATTACTCACAACAACCCATCTTCCTAATTCATATTGAGAATACTGACCAATGGCCCACATTTCTTCTTGATGAGTTTTTATTCTATATCTATATTTAACAGTTGATGGATAATTTTCCACATAAGATGTTTTTTCAACTATAACTCCTCCTCTTAAATTAGAAGGAAGATATTGAGCTTTAGCAAGAATCACTCCATAATATTCAGGTCTTTCATCAGAATTATTTCTAACTCTTTCTCTCAATTCATCAGGAAGAACAGTTACATCATTATAATGCCCTATTAAAAAATAAGTGTCAGAAGGAATCGGATGATAATCAGTAAATCTCATTGTATGGGAGGAAGGCTGGTTAGAATTAACAGGATTCGCAGAAGGATCATAATTTATTAAAGAAGTACATAAAGGGTTTCTAGAATCAAGGGCAAATGTTCTTTTTCTCATCGCAGTTGTGCTCAGGGTAGAAGAAATGACCCAAGGTTGATTAGTATAATTTCTTATAATCACGACCCTTGTTCCTATATCTAAAAGAACTTCTTGACTTTGGACCCAAATATACTCTCTAGGATTTCCTACATCTGTATAAATTCTGTAACTATATTTCTGATCAGAATCTGGAGTAATATCTATAGTGTCACTAGTTACTCCTTTGCCTTTGATCCATAATTTCCATTCTATAAACCAAGATTCAGTCGCCCACCAAGGACTATCAATCCGAGGAATAGACTCAAAAACTCTCTCAATTATTTCTCCAGACTTTCTTGTCTGTCCATAATATGCAATATATTCAAAATTAGATCCAGGACCATCTTTGAATAATGAAACTCTAGGATTATAATCTTCCTGATCATAATATGCCCAATCTTTTCTTTCTCCTTCCCATCCCCCTTTTAGCATTCCTATTTCTACAGAATCTCCTGAAAATTCAGTAGTTCTAGGATCACTAATTCCAGAAGGAATATCTACAGAGTCATCATACCCAACTGTTTTAGTCGCATACAAAATCCCACATTCTAACATTTCAGGAGAATGTTTTAAATATTTAATATATTTTCCTGTGTAATTAGTAACGATAGATACATATTTAAGGCGAGGATCTTCTTCTATATCTACATATACTTCAGCTTTCCAAAAATTACCAAAAGATTCAAAAATTTCTAAAATAATAGAAGCATCAGTAATTGGCCTTATAATTTGACCAGGTTTCTGCATATAAAGTTCAATAAAGCCTTGGCCCTGGCTTATAATCCCATCTCTCATCATATAAAAATCAATCTTATTAGATTCCACAGCCATTACTTAGACCTTATTATGAAATTATCATTAGCTAAACTATCAGAATCTGTAGTAAGATATCCAATCTTGGAAGCTTTAGCAGAATGTTGAATATCCGCAGAAAGTCCTTTCACTAAGATTTCTCCATTAATATCTGTAGTTCCTCTATACACATTATCAACCCAAACCTGAGCATCAGATAGGGTTTCTCCTGTAACAAAATCTTTATATATTAGAGTAATATCATATATTTGGATCCCAGCTTCAGTTCCAATAGAATATGTGGAAAAGAAATATTGATCACAATCAGAAGTCTCGTCATAATTCAAATCTTTAACAACAAAAATCCCATTCCCAGGTTCAGAAGAAGTTACAAGATATCTCAGACATTTTGTTAGATATTTTATCTTTATAGAACCACATCCTGGAGGAATACACTCTATTTCCAAATCTCCAGGATTTGTACTCATCTTTAGATTTCCATTTTCTATATATAGAGAACTAACATTACTTTTTCCAATAGGAATCTGCTCAATAATGCTATAAACATATTTAGTCGCACTAAAAGAACTTTTTGTTCCAGTTATTTCTTCTTCTATCTGTTCTTCATAAGAATCTAAAAAAGAAACTGATCCTCTTGTAGCCGCAACACATATATCTTCTTTACCCACCCCATAGACTAAAAACAGCTTACTTCCCTGAGCATCATAAGCTGCCCCTGTGTCACTAGAAGTATCAATATCTATAAGAACAGATAAACATTCTCCAGCACATCCAGATTTAATAAGAACAGTTTCAGTAGAAGATACTTGATTTTCATTTTCACAAGTAGCTGTAGCTACTATTAGAAGATTCCCTAGAGAAGATCCGCTGAATCTATATTTTTTATAAGTAGAAATGTAATTAACTAATATGACTGCATAACAAGGAGTACTCGCTTTAATTTCTTTTGTTCCAGGAGTAATTGTAAAAGTTATGTTAGAAATAACAGTTCCGTCAGATTTATAAGCATTTCCAATTAGAGTATAGGAAAAAGAAGAATAGTAAGGCTTAGATAAATTTCCAATCTGTTCTCCTGTGAAGATGACATATTCATCTATTATGCTTTCATCTACAGAAGAATCTAAAATAACACTTCCATTAGTGGAAAACACCGTTACATCAAGATCAGTAGGAATCTTATATAATCTAATAAAATAAGCAGTTCCTAAAAGATAACACTCAGGACTTTTATTATCTTCAGCAATAATATCCCAATTCAGAGAACAATCTTTCTCTGAACAACTCTTTAATATCTGAAGATTAGAACTTGTAAATACTGTCATACTCTCACCATCTTAATATTTCCACTTGAAGTGACTTTTTTACCTCTCCCCACAATTCTACAATCTGTATTTTCATCATCATAAAAAAGAGTAGCCACATAATCTCCAGATGTAAACTGGACATTAGATACATTCTGAACACCATTATAGATTTTTCCATTAGATAATTTTATATTATAGGCATTCTCTAGAACTTTAGTTATAACTGCATCTACATATCTAACTTTAGGAGATTCTATGCCAACTATTATTTTAACTCCTTTTCTCTTCATATTATATAAACTCCACATATTTAGAAATATCTAATTGCATAGATACATCTGAAGTGTTTCCCGAAATAGAAACTTTATTTATCTTTCTATTTCCACTTATTCCAAATAGAGCATCAGAAATTTCCACTATATCATCATCTTCTAAAAAATATCCAGAATCCGAAAATTTAAAGGGAGTCTGGATAGTCTGGTTATGAACTAAATACCATTGTTTATAGATTTCATATGTTCCTCTTCTAATAGCCATTTCTTCTGAAGTTAAGAGATTATCTTTAATAGTATCCATTTCTTTATCTCCAGCTCCTTTTACACATATAATTTCAATCATTTCTTATTCTCACTTTCTTCTATCAACTCATAAAGATAATCCAATAATCGTTCAAATTCATCCCTGGGCCATGAAGCTTTACCGCCTTCGGCAATATATTTACGCCACTCGTCCCATCGTTCCATGAGGTGTTCTCTGGTTGGTGGGCTATCTATCATTTCTTATTCTCCAACAAACGATATAATAATATGCCCTGTTCTATTGACTCTAAATCTATATAAAATATATTTAGAATAGTAAGAAATTTCATATATTCCAAATATTTTCTTAACAGCTCTGATCATACTAGATCCCTGAGTATAAGAAAGTCCTGAAGAATATTCAGTATGATCTATATTATAAACTATTCCTTCTTTGGAATAATTAAAATTTCCCCATATTATATTTTCAGACTGAGTAGTAAACGCTCCAGAAAAAATAACAAATTCAGAAGCAACAGTTTTTATATTATCAACAGAATACTGAACAACTTCTCCAAAATTTATCTTTGCTGAAATTAAAATATCATCTCTAGACTTATAAAGCCTTATGTAATAATCTGTATCTGGAACATAACATTGATTATTGTCATTATCTTCAGATACAATTTCAGCAGATATATTATCTTCATCATCATAAGAAGACACAACAGTAATATCTAAATATTTTCTAACTTCTGTTGCCATGATTAATTTTTCTCTACTGTTATTCTGGAAATAACTTCTTCAAAACTTATTGTTCCTGAAGGAGCAGCAGTTTCGCTAACTATTAATTTATAGAGATCATATTTGGAAGTATAACTTATGACCACAGGGACATTTTCAAGATTACCTGTAAGATCACTTATGGTTTTATATCCAACTGAATAAGAATAATCTCCCGAATCTATTATTGTATAATCATATTTCTCTATAGAAGTTACTGAATTTATAGGCTTATTTGGTTTAAGAGTCTGGTCTGAAAATCCTGACTGTTCCCTTGTAATAATTTCTAAAACATTTTCACTATCTAAAATTATACTACCAAGCGAAGAACTTATAGAATAGTCTGTAGAAAACGGAGACCGATATACTCTGACCCAAATATACATTCCATATAAAAAGGTTGTCTGTTCTTCATTAAGATCACTATCGAGCTCTATATCAAACCCTATATCACTTTCAGCCACATCATCACATCCTTGTACTAATACTTTGTTATATCCTTCAGGAAATTCTAACTTCTCATCCAACATAAGAATATTTTCAAGATCTGTAAAGGTTGCCTGAACTGTTCCAGTTATATCAAACTTCCAATATTTAATAATAACATTATCATCAACATCAGTTCTAATTCTTGCTCCAACCACCCTAATTAATTTATTTACTATTTCTATAGGACTTTCCCCAGAAGCATTAATTGTATCTCTTCTGACAACAAAATCATCTATCTGCATATCCAAAGTAAATTCAGAACCTATAACATCTTCAATAACTTCACTTGCCATTCTATCAGAAGTTTGCCATATATTAGGAACATATGTGTCATCTTCAGGACAATACCAATCCCCTGTATCAGGATCTCTTTCGACTTCTTTATCAAAAATTGGAGTAGTATAAGGAGTATCTAGAGTTGCAATATAAGATCTTCCCCATATTTCAAAATAACCTTCTGAATCTCCTCTATTTAAAGATCTTCTTTCTAACAAGAATTCCTGATTTAAATTATTTATTTTAATTCTAATTCTTTTATCCCCAATATTAATCGTGGGATCACATTGAGTAAAGAAATTTTTATCTGCAAAAATCATACTCATTGTATTGACATAACTCTCTTCAGAAATTTCAATTTTCCATTCAACTACATAATTAGAAATATCAGTATCATCTAAATATATTTTTACTGTATATGAAAAAGAAGTTAATGTACTATGGCCTATCCTGTTAGAGGAAATTATTTCTTTAGTATAAGGGCCATTAAAAGATAAGAGATCATTAACTCCAATTATATCAATAGTAGTTTCTGCCGCTAGAGAATTAACAGAAGTGATTTCGAGAGTTACAGAACTTCCTAAAACATTTAAAGATATAATTTCTTTAGAAAGTTCTATAGAATTAATAGAAACAATTTCAACAAAAATAGCATTAGTTATATCATTAATGGAAATAATTTCATTAGTTATCTCTCCCATCATTTTATTAATAGAAATTATTTCTTTAGTAAGTTCTATTCGATTAAGAGAAATAATATCAATGGGAAAACTTTTCCACCCATGGGGATAAAGTCTTTCTTCAAGATAACCATAAGGTTTTCTAATTATTATTGTTCCCATTTATTTAGACCGTATTATAAGAAACAGTTTTCATGATTTCAGAACCTGAAATAGACTGAACTTCATTGACAAAACTGACAATAATATTATCTCCCACCCTGTAATCTATATCTATAAGAAAAGTTCCATCAGCAGCAGAAGATAATCCAGTTCCTATAATTTTATATTCATCTGGATCAAAAGCTGTTATCCTACATTGAATTCCAGTTAGAGCATTTCCATTTCTATCTTTACAAGTTCCTTTAATTCTAGATAGAGCTTTTATTTCAGAATCTATAACTAAGTTACTATGCATCTTTGAAGAAACAGTCTGGCCTATTGTAAACTGGGGTCTGAGAGTGTAGGGATTGTACTCAGAGCCATAAATATCGCAATATCCCCCTGTGGCACTTAAAGTAAATCCTGTAGTTTTCCCTCTCATAAATTTCCAGAAGATTTGTTCTATTTCATCAAATTCGACAGTTAAATTATTTGTTCCAATAGTTTCAGACTTTTCATATATAGAAGAATCATAATCAGTAGTTAGAATATCAGAAGGAACAAAATATTCGTTTATATTATTAAATCCAACATTATCACTAGAAGTCCAGAATCTTCCATTAGGATGATACCAGCATTTTATTTTTCCCACTATAGAAGAGTTTCCTACATTTAAAACAACTGTCGAAAGAATAATAGACAATTTAGCTGAAGAAGGATAATCTTGTTGAGGAAGTCTTCCTATATTAGGTTTAAAAACTACAAGATAATAATCCCTTATTTCTTCAGTAGAACTTTGCATAGCAGACTTTGTTCCGAATCTTAAAATTCCAGAATTGGAATGAAGATATTTTCCAGTTTCAATAAGAGTCTCAGCGTTATTAATTCTATTCCTAAGAACTTTCTTATAATAACACCAAAAATCCCAATCTTCAATAATATGATCTGAAGCCATTAAGATTCATCCCTAATTGTCGTGCTTGTATATTCATTATGAATTCTTGTTTCGTACTTTCCAACAGAAGTTCCCCAAGTTCCATCAATCTTTATCATCAAACTTGTATCGCCTCTATAGAATCCCGTTCCACTTTTAATCTTAATAAATCTTCCCAAAAACTCTCCACCTGATTCTTCATATGTGGCTATTAAAAATTCAGTATTAATTATTTGATTAGACTTTATAGTAAACCAGTAAAATCCAGAATCAAAAGATAGACTGTTAAGAACAAAAGTGAATTCTCCTGGAGGAACATCTTCGTCATTATACCAAGGAGATTCATCAACAACAGATTCTCTTATATCTAAAAGATGATCATCTCCAATGGCAGTTCTAACTTCACACTTAAACTCTATATCGTTAACAATATCTATACTGGTAGAATCAAATCTAACTGTAACAGAATTTAAAATAAAGGGCCTGTCAAAATAGAGAGATTGACTAGCTGTTTCATTCGGAGATCTTCCAAATTCTTCATCTGCATTATAACTAGATTGTTGAAGAATAATAGCCATATTAAACCGTAGCCTCTATTAAACTTCCTGCTAGATTAGTTTGACTCCTGAAAATTCCTTCATAAAAACAAGTTATAAAAACTGAAGTCCCTGAAGCGGCTTTTATATCAGTACTATAATATCCGGTAGAAGCATTAGATTCTGTCTGGCCATAAACAACAGATCCATCTAAAGAAGAAATAATTATTGTGCATTTTTTCTTGACAATTTCTCCTCTCCAATCTCTTATATACCCTGAAAGATTGCTAATGGTAGTTATTTCAGTATCTAATTTAATAGATTGTCTTAAAAATCTACTTATTTGAGTATCTAAAAGGGCATTAGCACTGTGAGGCTTATATGTCTCTAGATCTAAATAAACATCTGCCCTATGTTCATAAATTCTTTCTGCAATTTCTGTATCTAGATATAATTCTCCCCTATGAATTTTATAAGTTGTGGTATCTAAATATAGATCAGCAAGATGTTCATATATTAGTTCAGAATACGCTTCTATCGGACGAGTAAAATTAGATGTCCATCTTGCTATATTAGAAATTCTAAGTTCATCCATATATCCTGGTAAAAATTCCCCAGGGCCAGCGGGTTTCTTTCTACAACCTATATATAATATTGTGCTTGCCGATAGATCATGAGCACAAGAAGATGTTCCAACTGCAACTCCATCTAAATAGAAAGTAATAGTTCCAGAATTTCTAACGATTGCTACATGATACCAAGTATTCGTATTGAAAGTTAGAGCATCACTTAAATGATTTGTAATGCCCCCAGCAATTCTATCAGCAAAATTAAATTTTGTTCCTCCTCCCCATGTAGTACCTACCCCCCAACACCAATCTCCATCCCCAACTTCTACATCTCCTCTCGCTGCCATTCTTCCAGCACTTGGAATGGAATCTAACCTTACCCAACAATCCATTGTGAAATCGCCTGTTCCCCAGTCCCAATCAGTATCATCAGGCAATGTCAGATAATCAGTTGTTCCATTAAATTGTATTGACGAAGTTCCAAACTCTTGCTGATCTGTTTCATGATGAACACTGCCATAAGCAGTAAATGCATGAGGAGAATGCCCCCCTACAGCGGAATCAGTAAAAACTACACTTCCATCTGTTGTATTAGAATGTAAGAGAACTATCGCATTGGAATCATTTCCTGACATCTTATTATCCTTCTATTCCTTTTCTCCATCCAGAAGTAGCTGTTTTTCCCATTCCTTCTTGCCCAAAAGGAAACTGTCTAACAGTTATATCTCCAATTTTATACTTGCTAGTATTTCCTCCTACAAGAGTTATTCTATATGAAGTGACCATATTCTTTTCATTACATCCTAAAACAAACATATGGCTGATAGTTGTTATTCCATTATTGAGAGTTTTTATAGCTCCTATGAAAAAATTATATTTATAATATCCAGAAAGAGTAATCTTATCTGCAAATGGAAGATTAGTTTCTAAAGAAAAAATTCCTTTATCTGGACACTTATTCCACTTAGGAGCTTCTAATGTTCCTCCTATGAATTCCTCTTTATCTATGAAAGTGACTTTAAAAATCTGATCATACATTGTCATCCCCTTTCAGATATGAGTTAACCATTATTAACTTAATTAAGCAAAAATCCCAAAATGCACTCCTAATTAGGAATATGTCATGTAGATGCAGAGGATTGGATTTGCTGCAAAAGGATTAGCTGAACTGGGAACTAACATCCTCATATTCCAATACAGCATCTGAGGAGCAGTGATTGCAGTTGTATCCAGAGCAACTATATTAGATCCTCCACTTCCAGCTAAAGGAGTTCCAGCCCAAGAATCTCCAGGAGCAGCGTATCTAGTGGAAACTGCTCGAATCATGGAATTTGCAGGAGTTCCAGAACCTAAAACTTCTAAGTCATATGTAGTATGAGTAGTGCTGTCGAAGCACATGAGTTGAGGAACACTTGCGCTCGTTCCATCTATATAAGCACCATAAGCAAATTTATAATTTCCTCCTCCTCCACTATTTGCATTAGATCCAGCTAGCCATACTCTATCCCATTTGCTCTCAGAATAGTCTTTAATAAACTGTTTAGGAACTTCCTGAGATCCTGATTCTGGAATAACAAAAACGTCTTTGGAGGAAGTAGGATCTTGATCAACTGTCCCACTGCCAAGGAAACTCATTTGGTCATTAACAGTATCGAATACGTTCCAAGTTCCCGGAGTTCCTCCTGGCCCTGCTTCGTTAGGAGAATCTACATTAGTAGAATTCCAGAGAATTGTTATATTCGGGCAAGTCATTTTAAATTCCTCCTTTTATGAACTTCACTCATATCTTTTTCTATTCCTATTTTAATTCCCCACACCAATATATAAAACACTACAAAATAGAATCCAAACTCTATTCCGAAAATTAGAGATTCATACTCTGTCACTTCTATGAAGAATTTCTTCTTATCTTTTTCTACATAATACATTTATGAACCCTCGGCATACATTTTCAACTTCATCTGGTTAGAAGTTCTAATAGCAGTTCCAGCACCAACAATCTCTTTCACCCAATAAGAAGCAGCGGAGTGATGAGTAGAGAAGGTTATAGTTTCAGAAGTTGCCCATGTCCCTGACCAACCGCTCGATCTTAAAGTGAAATAATAATCTCCAGTTCCCACAGAAGTATTCACAGGAGAAAAGTCAGAGCTTTTAGATCCACTTCCCACTGAACCTATGTTCGTTCCTGTTACAGAAAATGTAGTAGCTGAAGTAAAAGTAAGAGTCCAAGTATCCTCTACTGTCCCTACATTATTCACAACTAGAGGATAAGTAGTTTCATCATAAGTTCCAGATACTGAAGTTTCTACCCAAGAATCAGAAGAAGCGACTAAGTTACTAAGATCCACAACTCCTGAAACTAAACAATTCTGACTGGCAGGATAGGTACTTCTAGCTGGAGTTGTTGTCACTATCGTAACTGTATTACTAATCCAAGAAACTCCCCCTGAAGATTTAACAGTTAAGAATTCTTCTCCTCCACTATTATCTGTAAGCCTTATAAGGGAAGAATTATAAACTCCGTCGGCTGTATCAAATAAAGCTGTAATAGTAGTAGAATCTGTAGCTAAAGGGGAAGTTAAATATCCAGTTCCCAGCCAGTTTGTATAGCCCGCAGCAGCAGTCTGAACATCTGAATTTGTTCCTGCTTTAATTCTAAAGTAATCTCCCCCAGTAGATCTCTGAGAAATCCATACTCTAGAATTAGCAGCAGTTTCTAGAGAAGCATTCTTATTTCTGAAAAAGAATTTTCTATATCTAGTTACTCCGTCAGTTCTCTCTGATTCCGTGACATTTGGAAAGAGGTTGTTTAAAATATTACTTGTCACTTGGTTATATGACATTCTGCCCCCATTAGAAGCAGCCGTATTACTCACAGTTACACTTTTCATGAGAACGAGATCTGTTGAATCCACGATTATATCCTCCTTTAACTTTTATTAAACTTCTTCGGCAGAAATTGAAAATTCCATCACATTATTAGCATATTTAGTAGAAAAATCAAATATCATAATATAATATTTCGGAATATATAAATAGATAGTCTCTCCATCTATTGTTTCAGAACCTAAATCTTCTTGAACTTCTCTTGTTTGTTGATCTCTTTCTGCAATAGGAACATAATCGATAAACTCTATTATTTTATTAAGAGAACAATATTTCTTAATAGTTTCTACTTGATCTTGTGTGATTCCTTTAATGTCTATAATTAATTTAGAACCATTTACATCAACTTCTACTATTCCTCCCCCTATTGTTCTCTTGTAAGATCCATATTTCTTAAACTTCTGTTCATATTGATCAGGATTAAGAGTTAATGTTAATCCTGCAATACTTATATTCTGAAGATATTGTGTAGCCATAACTGATCCTTAATTCTGAATAAGAATAGTGAAATTATTATCTCCAAATACATAAAAAGGAATACTGTCTTGAATAATAATATTTGATCTTAAGATATGCTGCATTGTTCCCCATTTAATATTATTAAAAGCGAAGACATAAGCTTTCGTAAAAGGTCTAGAATTGCAGATAGTCATACTCAGATTTTTAGTTTCATCATTTATATAGGAATTATAGTAATCAATGGAGGATTCTGGAATAGAAAACTGTCCATATGCAGAAAAGGCATTTACTATAACAGCCTGATATGTAGAATCCATAAATAAAGATGTGGTCTGAGTAAGAGTATTACTGATTTGAAAGTACAGACTAGATATATCTATTTCAGAATTCATAGAATAGCAATTAATATTATCTGTATCTAACATTTGATAATCATCTGTAGTAGCAGAAGGAGAAGCTAATTCTATAATTCCTGAATTTCTTCCTCTTAGATTAAAAGCAGCAGAAACTCCTTCTTGCGGTCTAGAATTGAATATAAAGTCGAAGAACTTAATTCCGTTAAATTTAAAATAATCTCCCGCTCTATACATTAGCATTGTCAGACTCGTAGGCAAAGAGTAGCAATATCCATTTCTATATCTCGAAATTATATCTATACTTTTGCCTCCAGAAATTTCCACCCCATACACAAGGGTGCTTTGTGTGTGGAGAGCCGCTGTAGACCCCTCTGAGGCCCTTGTAGACCCTGTTACGCTGCCATTGCTTATAGCACTTATGGCAATATATTCGCTATCCACAATAATTCCTGCTATATTATCAAATTCTCCGATCTTATATTCAGTAATATTAAAAATAGTAGCAGAAGCAGTAATATCGGCAGCTAACATTCCTGTTATTATATTCCATTTTTCGTAAGATCTGGCTAAAGCAAAATTGCTAACTCTTAATCTCTGACCTATAAGAGACTGGAAAAGAATATTCCAAGCTTCGTTTCCAAAAGTAAATTCAAGATCTACTGTTCCTCCTACTGTTTTAATGGATTTATATCTTGTTCTACTTGTGGGATGATTAAATTCAGTAGTCTTTACATAATTTACATTATCCATTATCTCATCAGATATAAGATCCACAACATAATCCTGAGATGTTGCATCAGATCCATAAGAAGGTTCTATAGAAAAAGTTAAATACATATTACTTTATAATCCTAATTAATTTTAACTTCCTTAATTGGTCTTCTAGCAGAAGAAGGAAGAATTCCTGATTTATAGCAAGAAATAATTCCCGCAGCTTCCCAATAATTATCTACAATAATATATTCTGATGGAATATTAATATTTTCAACACAAGTTTTATTCTCTTTGACAAAAATTATAGGGATTTTTGCTTCCTTACAAGCTTCATGCGGTTCTCCCCAACACATAGGGCTAATCATTAAATCTATTTCATCTGCTGATAATCCTCTATGGTAATCTATTCTCGGAGCCTTATGCAATCCTTTAAAAACACAATGAATATAACAAACAGATACCATCTCTGCTGCTATTCTCGGATCACATACCAAATTTTCATGCAAATTATCATATTCAGGATCTTCCCCATAAAGTTGAAAAGGAGCATGAGCTACAGGTTTATCTAATTTATCCGCTATTAATCTAGAAGTAATTGCTTCTATTCCTCCCCAAGGATTAATTCCTCCATGATTAAAATAATGAAATTTTGTCTCTCTATCTACATCTATTGAGGAACAAATAGCAAGAGCATCAAAATCATATTTTTCAACTTGATTTACTAAAGACTCCCACCCTTTAATGTTTCCAGTTGCCCGATTATTTATTATTTTTCCTTCCATTTCTAATCTAACTTTGAGTTCTAGAATTTCTATATCTGCGCCAATTGTTGTTCTAGCTGCATTAACTGCATTAATCGTATCTTTCCGAAGAGGCTTATTAACTACAAGAAGAATTTTGTTATAATAAATTTCTTTAAGATAAATATGTTTCCATAAAAATCTATCCAAAATACTTCCTTCAACATATAAAACATTTTCTGGCATTTCATTTATATCAGAAGCATTTACAGCATTTGGATGAGTAATTAATTTGTGACAAAGAGATGCAATTAATTTAACGACAGGATTAGCATCTCCTGCATGACCCCCAATTTCACATCCTATTCCGGTTGGTATAATGAAAACAATATTCATCTTTAAATCCTTTCTATAAAATGTTCTGACGCAAGTTCTCCATCAAACCAAGCTATAGTAAAATCCTTAGCTTTCCTTGAATCAAAATCTTTGCATGAAAAAATATTTACAAATACTTTTCTCAAAAGATCTAAAGTGTGAATAGTTATATTACTTGTCAATATAAATTGAACTGCTGAAGTTCCAGTAGTATGAACTTCTGTTTGTTTTTCATTCTCTGGAACATCAAAATCATCCCAAAAATATAGATCACACCTTTTCATATCAATAAGTTCGCATAATATTTTAAAATATTCTTCAATCGAACTTCTTGTAAATTTAGTTTCATTGCATTTATGGATATCTAAGATTAGTTCTTTTCCATACATAACTCAACATCCTCCAATTAATGAAGTTTCGTTAATCTTTCTTCTTCAAGTTCGTTTTTAAGTTCTTCTAAAACAGACACTTTTCCATAAACAGGAAATTCTCTAGCAGTTCCTCCCTTTTGAACTACTATTGTAAAAGTTCCTACATCTCTGGGAGCATTTCCCCTAGGAATCATTTCTTCGTTAACTTCTCCGCCTTCCTGGAAAGAAACTGCTCCTTCTTTCATGGATTTTGAATATGCATCCATTCCTCTCCTGGAAAGAACATATGATCCAGAGGGAAGCATAGTAAATATATTATCTACTCCCCCAGGACCTTTAAACATTTTAACACTATTAGGAATAAAAGGAGTAGATCTTCCTCCATTGAGAGAATTAAGAGCATCTAAATTTTTCCAGGCTTTATTAGGAGGAACATATCCTTCTCCAGAAGATACCATAGCGGGAACTAATCCTCCTCTTGCTTTCTTAATTATTCCTCCCAGATATTTACCTTTATATTCAATTTCTTTTACACGAACAGTGATATTATATTCTTTATTAACAAAATATTTATCAAATAAATCTGTGACAGCTCTGACTTCTTTATCATTAAGATGAATAGTTATTTGTTGTTCTACTACTTTTCTTATCTGAACAAAAAATTCTCTTAGCGAATTAACTTCTTTCCCTAACTCTTCTATTGATCTGGTAAGATTTCTCGCCATTTCATTGTATTCATTCTTAAGTTCACTAATTATATTCTGTTCATCTGAAAGAACTTCACTATTTTTCTTAGAGAGTTCTAATTTTCTTCTATCATATTCAACTATAAGATTTTGATTTCTCAAATAAGCATCTAATCCAGTAATTTCGCCAGCTTTTTTTTGTAATTCTATAATTTTCTTTTCTTTCTCAAACTGACTATCTAAAGTTTTTATTTGCTCTTCTATTTGTTTTCTTAAAATACCATATAGATCTTTTTTCTTTTCCATAGAAGCAGCAGATCTTCCCAATACCATAATCTCATGTTCAGCCTGAAATATTCTCAACTTATTGACAGCTTCTTGATCTTTTAATAATTTGAGTTGTTCAGCATATTTTATTTTAATCTTATCATATTCTCCAATGAGCCTGGCTGTATTTGTAGTTTCTTCTGCTTTAACGGCATTAGTTCTATTAATTGCATCAGTTAAAGCTCTTTGAATAGCTTCTAATTTAGACTTAGTTTCTCTTTCTTTATCTGAACCAGATATTGCTGATCTATGAGCAGCAGTAGCTTCCAATAGAGATATTTTTAAATCTTCCTGAGTTTGTAAATAAGTCTCAGTTCTTGCTCTCATTGTCTCCAGACTTATAATTCCTTTATCTAATTCTTTTCGCTCTAGAGCTCTCTGTCTTTCAAGTCTTCCTTCTATAATTGAAATTTTACCTTGTTGAGCATATATTTTTTCCTGAGTTTCTCTATATTTTTCAGAACTAGAATTCATTGTTCTATATTGTTCCTGAAGATCATACAGAGTAGCTTTTTCTTTTAATATACTATCTCTTATTTTATCGTTTGCAGATAAATGTTTTTCACTTGTCTGAATAAGACTAGATAATTGAGACTCAGATCTTTCTAGAGAGGTGCTAAGATCTCCATATTGAAATTTAATTCTTTCAACTTCTAAGTCTAAATGAGTTCTTTCTAAATCTCCTACTTTCTTCAAAACTACTGATAGTTCATCCGAATAAGATTGTAAAGATTTAACTCCATCTATTCCTAGCTTATTAGTATCGTTCCAGAGTTTCTTAATTTCTACTTCTTTATCTCCAACTTCTATCAATCTCTGACGAAGAAGATTTAAATCATCAGCAAAATTAACTACATAACTTTCTCTTTCAATATCCTTGAATTTCTGTTTAATTTCTTCTAAAGTTGTAACACTTCTAAAATTAAGATTTCTAAAAGCTTCTGAAAATACATCTATTTGTCTAGAAATTTTTTTCATTTCTATTATCTGTTTAGAATATTCTTTAATAGATTCTATGGCTTTGTGTTTTGCTTCTTCTATTTTTTCAAAACTCTTAGCTTGATCTTTCAAAAGAATATCAGTTTTATGAAGTTCAATTCTCTCTTCTTTATAATATTGTAATTTTTCTTGGTATGTATCTCTCAATTTAAGCTGAATATCTAATTCTTCTCTATATCTACTAAGTTCTTCTTTATTTCTCGCTTCTCTTCCTATATTTGTTTCAGTCTTAAGAGAAGATTCTAGCATTTTAATTCTGGTCATAAAAAAATCAACCTTCTTGGTGGCTTCTGTAACCCTCTCCCCATAAAAATCAATTCCTCCAGTAATTACTTCTTTTCTTCCTGCTCCAAACATAATATTTTCTTTTAAATTAAGTCCCACTTCAGTCAATTTATTATTAAAATTAGAAATAACCGACCATAATTCTTTAAAGGCTCCAACGGCAGGATCAGCAGCATTTTTAATTTTAGAAAATTCTACAGAAATTAATTTAAGATTTTTTTCTTTCGCAATATCTCTTTGTATATCAAGAAGTTTTTTCTGGATAATAATTAACTTTTCTGTCTTAGAAGAGATATCACTTATATACTTAGATTCATCAGAATATTTTTTGCCAAGGAGTCCAATTTCAGAAGCTAATTTATTTACAGCTTCTCTATTTTCATTTGTAATTTTAGTAGATTTTTCTATTATTTTCAAAGCAAGTTCTAATTTAATAATATATGAATCAGCTTGATATACGAGATTTTGTTGTTCTTTAGCTGCTGATTTTAATCTAATTATAGTTTCATCAAAATAACTTGCAAGTTTATATATTGCCACAATGACTCCTGTGACTATAGCAGTTTTCATAATAGCACTGAGGCCCATGAAAGCTGAAGCTAATCCTGTAACAGAAGCTTTAGTCGCATTAACAACATTTGTGACTACTGGAAAAGTTCTCGTTAGTGCATTTGTAGCTTTAGAAGTCTGATTAAGAGCAACTATATTGGTCGAAATTTCATTTCTAAGCCCAGTAAACGCAGCCCCTATTCCAGTGAATACTCCCCTCAATTTATCCATTATAGAAACACTAGCTTCAGTCTCTTTTCCTAGATCTTTCATTCTTAAAAAAAGTGTTTTCCCCACCACTGATGCCCATCCAAAAGCTTTTCCAAGATGAGTAACTGCAAAAGCAAAAGTCATTATCGCTCCAACAGTTCCAATTATTCTGATAATAAACCCTAAAGTTCCAGAAAGAGAATCATTAATTTTTGCAAGACCCTTGCTCAAAGAATTAACTATAGAAACCATGAATCCAGCAGATTCTAAAAACGGCTCCACTCCTTTTCTAAGAAGAGCTTCTACATTAGCAGTAGTAATTTTAGCCTGAGAAGCAAAATCAGAAAGACGAATATCTCTCATCCTGTCTGCTGCCCCTTCTAAATTATCTCTTAGTCTAGAAATAGTAGTCTCAACTTCTCCCACATTTCTCTGAATTAAATTGAAAGCCTCAGCTCCCCTTAATCCCATATTTTTAAATATTTTTCCTAATTTTTCAACAGAAATTATTTGCTCCCCATATGTTTTATGAACTTCTTTCATAATATTCAAGAAATTAAGAGGTTTATCGAGATCAATCTTTATATTAAAAGCTTCTGCAAACTTAGAAGCATCTTTAGTTAATCTACTTAGTATGACCCTCATTGAACGACCAGCAGTCCCAGCTCTGATTAAGTGATTGTTTAAGAAAGCTAAAATTCCAGCCATATCTTCTAGAGATAGGTTAGCTGCTCTTCCAGATTGAGCCATAAACTTCAAACCATCTCTAAGCTCATTCATTTCTATCTGGTTTTCATCAAAAGCTCTGATCAAAAGATCATTAATGTATTTAAACTTTTCATTCATAGATACAGCTTCTACGACCTTAGTATTATAGTCGTCAAATGTATTAGAAAGAGAAGTTAGTTTTCCATCAACTCTATATATTTGATCAGCAAAATTATTGTAAAGACTAGCAACAAGTTTTGTCAATTCCCTAACATCATCTTCAGTGGCTATAATACTAGATAGAGTGGAATTTAGAGCAGCCACAGATTGTTCTGCACTTAAACCAGCAGAACCTAATTGATACATAATTTCTCCAAGATCCTGAATAGCTGCTCCTGTTTCTATTCTCGCTCGAATTATAGCATCCTTATATAACTCGAACATCTCTTTCTGATTCTTAGTATCACTCCTCGCTGTTCTCATAGCTCTTGCTAGAGCTTCTTGTAATTGAATAGAAGAATTCAAAGCAGCTTTAAAAGCATCTAATGTTCCAAATACAACTTTAAATCCTGCCATCCACGCAGCCTGGCTAATAATCATATTACCAAAGCCTTCAGCACTCATACGATCCATGGCTCTGGCAGCATCTCCAGTTCTTCTTCGAATTTTTCCCAATGCATCATTAACTTCACCAATCTTGATAGTGAACTTTTCCATCCTGGCCTGAGTTTCTAATATCTTAGCTGACAAAAAATCAAACTCTTTAGAATTTTGTAGAGTTCTTATTCCAAGTTGTTTTTTAAGAGTAATTAATTTTATTATTTCAACAGAAAGAATTTCCATTATATTTCTTAAAATATTAAGTCTTTGCTGAAGAATATTCTCGTTCTTTCCAACTTCTTTAGTTACTTCTCCTAATAATCTTTCTTCATTCATTAATCTAATCACGACAGTTGCAGTTTCTATATATTGTTTTTGAAGAAATTCAAGAGTAACAGTCATCCTTTTCTGAACTTCTAAATTTGTTACCATGCTTTTAACGAAAACATTATTCATTCCCACATATTGTCTTAAATGCTCTGTTCCTCTTCTTTGGAGTTCATTGAGCCTTTCCATATGATAGGAAGATCCCTTAAATGCCTCTCCTCCCATTTTAACAGCTACTCCCAATTCTAGATAAGCTTGTTGAAGCCTTTCAGTGTCCATTCTCCATTTTTCATAATAAGACATCTGAGCTTGAATCTGCTCATTTTGGCTCTTAAGAGTTCCAGCAGATATTGAAGCGACTCTTTCAGCTCCTCTAACTATCTGTTCATAGGTTCTAAGATATTGCATTTCTAAGTCTTTAGCGATATTTTTAGCCTTAGCCATAGAAACATTAACAGTCTCTTGGGCTTTAGCATATTTAGCAGCCCAAGTATCAGCTTTAAAATCTATTACTGCTCCTTTTGTGAAAACTCCCATAGATTCAAACATTTTGACGAGTTCTTGTCTAACCATTTCATAGGCTTCAACCATTTTTTTAGCTTCAACTACAGAAACTTCCCCTGTTTTTCTATATTCTCTCGCTAATCCTATAAGAGTCCTAGAACTTTCTCCAGTTTTTTCTTTTAACTTATCAAATTCAGCTTCAACATTTTTAAGTAAGTCTATTGCTTCTGGAATTCTAAAGAGAGCATCTTTAAGAGCTTCAGCTTCTTTTCTAGCTTTTTGGAAATCTTTTATCATCTGATCAGTAACTCCAGCCCCTCTCTTCAATAATCCTGGCTTAAAAATATTGACCATTTCTTGATTAAGAATTTCTATTTCTTTTTGAAGAACTTTAATAGACTTTAAGTCTTGTTCGAAAATAGGAGTTTTTCTAAGTTTTCCTAATTGCTGAATATTTCTTATCTGAGTCTCAATGCCACTTAATCCTTTTCTAAGACTTCCTAATTCTTCCACACTCTGTCTCTCTCTTCTGAGTTTAAGAATCATATTTATATCACGAGTTATCATTTTCTAGTATCCTCTTTAGGAGACATTTCTTCTTCAGCTATAGATCTCTCAGAAATGACAAAGTTTCTAATTTCAAAATAAAGCATACTTTCTTCAAAAAGAGTTTTTGCAGTAGGTAAAACTCCCACTTCATCAGACCAATTAACAAGTTGTATAAAAAATCCTGCTCTTTCAGTTAATTTAGAAACGGGACAACCTGGAGTCCTGTAAGTTTTGCCGAGTAAAAATTCTCCTTTAAATTTAACAAGGCCATTACACCTACCACATAAAAAGTTAGAGCTCCCTCGATCGCAATAGACGTCCTCGAAGGACACAGAACCACATACTTTACATTCTCCAGGTTGATCCCATTCACAATTTCTTTTTTCCCTTAATCCCTTAGACTCGCAGTAATCACATTCCCAAATACTAGGATTTTTAAGATATCTCTTAGCGATCCCCCATCTTACTGCTAATCTAAGGTCTTCGATCAGTCCAATTCAGCTACACTTCCTCCTCTGATATGATCAGCTATTTCATCCCTAATTTCAGGAGGAACTTTATTAAGATTTTTATCCATAGCTTCATAGAATTTAGTTACAGTTCCTCCCCTCGGAGGATCTTCCCATTCAACAAGGGTTTCATCTTCATATTTAAAATTTTCCCATCCAACTAGACCACGCCTGAGAATCTCTAATTGTTGAGTTCCAGCTTTAAGAAGTTCTTCTCTTTTCTTCCCAAACCCTTTTGCAGAATAAATACTGTCAGAAATTTCTGCCGCAATAGCAACACTCAAGTATTTCACTTTCCAACTTACCTGATCCTCTTTCGGGTCTTTCTCTTGTCCTTTAAGAATAAAATCATGGACCTGATCTGATTTTAACCCAAATATTTTTCCCATTTCATTTCTCCTTAAAATAATAAAATATTTTTCTAAATCATCTACACAAAAAAAAATTTCTTGGCAGACTTTATGAAAACAGTTCTGGAAAAAGTTCCTAGAACTCCTTTCTCATAATGAAGATAATAAGCTAGATTTCCAATTAAACGAAGTAGACGAAGAGCAGAGATATAGGGATACCAAAAATAAACACAAAGAAAGGAAAGAACATAATCCATGAGAAGTCCTCTTTTTAAGAGGGAAGTGAGAGGGGTTTTAAAATTCCCCTCTCACAAATTATGGGCATCGGTCATGGCAAGAAAGGAGGGCAGAGATTAAATATAAGCCACATCCGAAACTATAGTAATCCTTATTTCAGGAATACTATTAGTATCATCATATAAAGCCACATAAGGCATTTCAACTGTTATAATTCCTTCATCAGCCGTAACGGGAGTTGTTCCGTTAAATTCTATTTCAGGTTGTCTAACTGTTAGGCTATACTGAGTAGAACTATCCCCAAGAACAGTATCTGTAATATAAGAAGGAGAAGTAAAAATCATAATTATATTACCCTGAGTTCCGTTTAGAAATCTCCTATAGAGATCAAGATTATCAAACTCTACAGTAAGAGTTCCTTCAACAGTTCTCTTTTGTTCTGGAAGTTTAGCTCTAGTCCTTTTGCCAAGATGGTATTTATCTCCAAATAGATTGTTAGTAATAGTAGCTGTCCACCCCAT
>Ga0180007_10000400_pt1 | contig 75039 bp, 86 predicted proteins | sample MM_PC_MetaG_FD_121122 | JGI IMG/M metagenome (GOLD analysis project Ga0180007, IMG submission 121122) | Groundwater microbial communities from the Aspo Hard Rock Laboratory (HRL) deep subsurface site, Sweden - MM_PC_MetaG | ecosystem: Environmental > Aquatic > Deep subsurface > Groundwater... | reverse complement strand
CTCGTGCCCTAGCGGGTACCCAAAAATCCGACACGTATTTACCTAAATTTATGAAAGCTTAAAAATTCACCAATCATCTTTCACAAAGTTCGCTTTTTACTTTCTTTTGCTTTTCCTGATTTTCCGTCCTTCGTCCTAGCCCCGCCGTTTTTTGGCGGGCAATCGTCCCTAATCCCTCAATTTTCTGTCAACCTATTTCAGGATATCACATTTTTACTATGAGCTATCAGCTATGAGCCATTAGCTATTTCAGCCAAATATTTTTCAGATCTTCCGTGATGCGCATAGCAATAGCGCTGTCTAATTCCGGCTTATCCTCTTGCTCCGAAACACTATCCGCTTGCTTCGCCCGATAGGAACTATTTATAAAATCCCTTACCGAACTGACAGTTGCCCCAATTGAACGGCAACAAAACATTATTTCCTTATCATCAGTAACCACGACTATCCGCTTAGGATTCTTTGACCGCTCAACCATTCTTTTGATCTTCTCGTCCGCTGATTCCCCTTTGCTGAAAATAACAATTACCTGCGATTTAAATTGCGGACTGGAAACATCCGCCTGACCATCAAAAACCAGAGTGACCTGGTTACGATTGCTTCCATGCGGCCGATAAAGCTCAATAAACCGCACCAATCCTTCTCGGCCGGAACGCAATTTTTTCCCGGTTAAAAAAGAAACCTGTTTGATAACATTATAGCCGTCGATTATATAGTGTACAGACATAGTATGAGTTACTTATTATGAGTTATGAATTACTAGTTATGAATTACAGTTTAAAAGGTTATGGTTAAGGTTACGATGCCCGTTTCGTTTTAGGGCAACGTCTATCGGCTTAAAATTTATTGTTTTTAACCGAAACCGTTAACGTTACCGATACGGGCTTCGTTACCGTTAAACTTTACCGAGCGTCAACACATCTCCCAAATATCCTAATCGCTAAACGCTAAACGCTATACCCTGTTCTCTAAACTGGCTCTAAGCTGTCCGCAGGCGCCTTGAATATCACTGCCTCTTGAGCGGCGAATCGTATAATTTGTTTTGTTTTTTTCCAGCACTTCACAAAAAGCTTCGAGAGCGTCTTTAGTAACCGGCAAATAATCCACAGACTGCACAGGATTAAACGGAATTATATTAACTTTAGCTTGAAAGCCTTTGAGCAATTTACTTAATTTCAGCGCGTCTTCCTTGGAATCATTAATCGCGTTAATGATAATATATTCAAAGGTAACAATCCGATTCGCTTCCTGCATATATTTTTTTACTGTTTTAATCAGCTCATTAAGCGGATATTTCCGATTAACCGGCATCAGTTTGCTGCGCAGTTTATCGTCTGCGGCATGCAAAGAGATTGAAAGTTCAATTTGTATTCCCTCATTAGCCAAATCGATAATTTGCGGACATAGCCCGCAAGTTGAAAGCGTAATCTTTCTTGCGCCAATACCAAAACAGTCCGGACTATTAAATATTTTTAAAGCTTTTATTGTATTCGCGTAATTAGCCAATGGCTCGCCCATTCCCATAATAACAATATTGGTTATTTGTCTATCGGAATTATCATTTTTTACCAAGAGAACTTGCCCGACTATTTCATCAACAGTTAAATTCCGCTTAAACCCCTTTTTACCGCTGGCGCAAAAAATACAGCCATAAGCACACCCTGCCTGAGTAGAAATACAAATCGTTGCTCTTTTTTGAGTGGGAATAAACACACTTTCAATTATTTGCCCGTCATTTGTATTAAAGGCATATTTTACAGTATTATCCTTCTTAGATTTAAGTTTAAGCTGCTGTTTTAAAGCTATAATTTCTAAATTAGCTTCTAAAAGCTGTTTAAAATCCTTGGAAAGATTAGTCATCTCGCCGAATGAAATTACCTTCTTTTTATAAATCCATTCCAATAGCTGCTTGGCCCGATATGCCGGCTGCTTAAAGCTCACAAGTAATTGTTTAACTTCATCCGGTAAAAACCCGATTATTACGTTTTTCATAATTACTCACTTTCTATTATCAATGCTTTCCGCTACACCTATTTTATCAGGCATTGTAAATATTTACTAATAATTTCAAGCCGCAGATTGAAATTATAGATTAAAACCCAAAGCTGATCAAACTATCTCTTTTTATAATTATTTCTGAAAAATTTACCATTGGGCTTCTACTCCCGCAAAAAACCAACGCCCAGGCATCGGAATATTACCTTTTTCCGCGTAACCATGATTAAAAATATTGTCAACTTTGACAAAAACCTTATATTTATTTATTGTTTTATCAAATTTACTATTAACAATAAAATCTCCGCCGGCATCTGAACGCTGCTGATAAATAATACTACTGTCTAAGCTGATTCCGTAAGGAAGCAAATTAATTACTCCACCGACAAATTTATGCTCTAAATAATCAAAAACATATTTAGAAATCAATCCATTTTCTTTTTGCTCTCGACCGACAAATGCGTATCCCAAATATATTTCCTGCCAGCGTTTTAAACTCATATCGATATCTTTTGGATAAATTCTTAAATCTGCCTGAACTCCCTTTGTGTCCACTCTATTTATATTCATAATATTATAGACTGTTGCCGCGGGAGCGCGCACCCAATCAATAAGCTCTTTACCTTCCTGCTTAAAATAAGTTAAAGAAACTAAGTAATCGGGCTTTAAACAATCAATCCCAATTTCATAATTATTTGAACGTTCCGGAAATAAATTCTCATTGCCGATATTTGAAGGGCTTTGATAATAAAGTTCAGTAAAAGTTGGGGCTCTAAAAGATTGACTAAATGCTGATCTTACTTTCAAAGAATCATTAAAATAATAACCAATACTAATATCCGGAGCAGCCTGATTTTCAAAACCCTGATAAAAATAACCACTAAGCCCAAAAGATAAAAGCCACTGATCCAGCTTCGTGCTGTAAGCAGTATACACCATATTTCGCTGACGATCATGCTGTTTTAAATTACTGCTGTCAATGCTTTCCAGCGCAGCATCAATACCCGCAAAGACTTTGCCTTGCGCCCATACGTTCACAGTATCGACTTTTACGCCTTTAACATAATTTAGATGGTTATTTTCATAAAATGCGGGATTATCCTTATTTAATAAAAACCGATCGCTTTGTCTGCGAACATAAATTTGAGGATTAATATAGAAATCATCATACTCAGATTTAATCCCGATACTGCCAAAAGTTGTCTTTGTATGTTCCTGCTGATTAGGGAAAAACTCTGAATAAAACCCATTTGCTCCGAATTCCTTATCCAAAACTCCAAGATTAAATTGGACATCGCCATATCCGCTTTCCCAACAACTAATATGCGAAAAATTCATCAAATCAAAATCAGTATTTTCTCTATACCCATCTGACGAACTCTCGCTAATACTAGTCCGCGTATTAATCCTAGCCACTGGATGTTCCACTGACAGTTGCTGCGCCAAAAAGTTATTATCTCCCAAAACTACTTTAGCTTTAATTGACTTGCCTTGCGGCTGTTTGGTAATAATATGCACCGCTCCTCCGGGACGGCCGGCTCCGTTAATAACCGCTGCCGGCCCGGGAATTAAAATTATCTTATCAATATCATCAGTGGAAAAAGGAATATCCAGATTAAAGTGTCCGGTCTGAGGCTCATTAACTTTAATTCCGTCAATTAAAACATCGGTTTGTTCAAAACTCGCTCCGCGCATCTGCAAATCAGACTGAACAGATAAAGGCCCGCGAGTTTGGATATCGGCAAAAGAGACTTTTTTTAAATCCTGGTCAATTGGAACTTGGATATCTTCCCGATATTCGATATGACGCAATGAATTCGAATAATACTCATTCAGGATTGACGGATAAACAACTACTGGCTCTAGATAATAATCCTGCCTTTCATTAGTTTCTCCAAAACAAGGATTAGCCTTAATCAAAAAAATAACACAAAATACAAAAAAACTCATTCTTCGACTAAAATCCATAGAGCAATTACCTTTTTATTTTACGTCAACTAATTTTTAATATTAGGTTGACGAAGATTACAAAAAATAAATCCTATCTAACTTAAAGCACTAACCAATGTAATTACTCTTGCCACACTGCCTCGGTTTTGCCCAATCACCTTATTGGCATTACTAACTAAACTATCGATTTTAGCTTTATTCATTAATAAATCCCGCAGGCTAGTAAACAGCTGCTCTGAATCATTGACCAATACAGCCGCATTATTATCTAAAAACAGCTTTACCACTTCAGTAAAATTAAACATATATTGACCAAAAACTATTGGCTTGCCTAGCATTGCCGGTTCGATTGGATTCTGTCCGCCATGCTTGACCAAGCTTCCCCCGACAAAAACAATATCGGCTAATTGATAATAATCAGTTAATACTCCCATAATATCTAAAATCAAAACCTTATTTTTTATTTCACCCAATTCTTTTTTTTCAATCTGACTGATTAGCGTTGCTGATACTCCTTCAGCTCTAAGCATTTCCAATATTTGATTAACCCGCTGCGGATGACGCGGAGCAATCATAAGTCGAATATCGGGAAATTGTTGCTTTAATTTTTTAAAAACTTTCACTATCTGCTGTTCTTCATTATCATGCGTGCTTCCGGCTAAAATAAGCCGCTCTGATTTATTTAAACCGATATCAGGCAAAGCATGCTTATCAATTTCCGCGATTTGATCAAATTTAATATTTCCTACTATATGCACAGATTGTTTATCCGCCCCAAGCTCGACAATTCTTTGGGCATCCAGATTAGTCTGCATACAGAGTAAATCAATTTTTTTAATTATCGGCCTAAACAAAAAACCCGCCATTTTATAACGCGGAAAAGCTTTATTTGAAATTCTCCCATTTATTATGACAGTTTTAATATTATTTTTTTTTGCTAGTCTTATTGCGTTTGGCCAAAGCTCGGTTTCCATAATAAGTAAAAGTTTTGGCGCCAATAAAAAAAATACTCGATTAATAATCCAACTTAAATCAAAAGGAAAATAAATAACCAAATCTTCTTCCCCGGCAATAGCCTGAGCAATTTTATTGCCCGTAGGCGTAATTGTGGAAATTATTAGTTTTAATCCAGGATTTTTTTCGCGCAATCGCTTGATTAACGGAGCGGCTGCTTTTATTTCTCCGACACTAACTGCATGCAGCCAAATAGAAAATTCTTCTTTTCCCATTCGCTGCCTTAAAGAAGGAGAATATATTCCGAATCTTTGTAAAAAACCAACTCGATGTTTGCCTTTTAAAATAAGTGCCGGCAAATAAAGAATCGCCAAGATCAAATATATTATATTGAATAGTACGGTCATTAGATTCCCTTATATATTACTTGTATCATCTTTCGACATTATATGAGCTCACGAGCTTATTAGCTATTGACTAAGTTAAGCCCGCGGATGGGTTTGATCATAGACACTCTTGAGCTTTTCCGTAGAAAGATGAGTATATATCGTCGTTGTTGATAAATTTGCGTGACCCAGAAGTTCTTGGACGGAACGCAAATCAGCTCCTCTATTTAGGAGATGTGTCGCAAATGAATGCCGCAAACTATGGGGGGAAATATCGCTACGCACACTAGCCACCTTAATATATTTATCAACAATGTTACGCACACTGCGATCAGTCAAACGCCGGCCATCTTTATTTAAAAATAAAATTCTATCTGAAGAATCTTTTCTTCTTTTCTGCAAATAACTTTTAATAACTCTTAAAGCCCTATCTCCGATAGGGGCTAAGCGTTCCTTTTTCCCTTTACCATAAACCCTTACCACTCCGGATATAAAATCAATATGTTCAATATTTAAGCCGACTAATTCGCTGACGCGCACTCCCGTACTATATAATGTTTCCAAAATAGCTTTATCCCGCAAACCAGAAATTTCCTTAATATCAGGCGTATCGAGAAGTTTAGACATATCATCTTCACTTAAAAAGATTGGCAGTTTTTTATCCAACTTTGGGCCGACTAAACCAACCATTGGATTTAGTTTTAGATGGCCTTCCCGGCACAAAAATTTAAAAAAAGATCTGAGGCAGGCCATTTTTCGGGCAATAGTTACTTTTTTAAATCCTTTTTGGCGCAAGCTTACGAGAAATTTACGCACATCTAAAACATCAATATCTTTTAGTTCTCGAGAATCGATAAATAAGGAAAGTTCTTTTAGATCAACACTATAATTAATCAGAGTATGTACCGAGGAGTCTTTTTCAATCTTAAGATAATTAAGGAATTTATCAATATAACGTTCCATTTATCCATCCTGCTTAATCATCCGTTACTTGACTGTCTGTTGTCGGGAGTACTTTAGTTATATATGTGCATTTAGGATAAGTACTGCAACCGTAAAACTGCATACCTCTTTTTGATCTGCGCAGGATAAGCTCTCCCTCACATTCTGGCTGAGGACATTTCACGCCTAAAGATATTGATTTGGCATTACGACAATCCGGAAAACCTGAACAGCTTAAAAATTTTCCAGAACGTGACCATTTAATAACCATCGGCTTACCGCACTTTTCGCAATTCTCATCAGTTTCCACAACTTCTTTTTTTAAATTTGTCTGAGCAAAGGTAAGCTTTTCCTTAAACGGAATGTAAAAATCTTTCAAAGCTTTTACCCAATCAAGTTTTCCTTCCTCTACTTTATCCAGCTCTTCTTCCATTGTCGCGGTAAAAGCCACATCAATAATGTTCGGAAAATATTCTACTAAAATATCATTTACCTTCATCCCCAATTCCGTACAAGTAAGATAACCTTTTTCTCTACAAATATAATTACGAAAAATTAAAGTATGAACAATCGGAGCATAAGTACTTGGACGGCCAATACCTTCTTCCTCCAAAGCCTTGACCAGAGAAGATTCAGAATATCTAGCCGGAGGCCGAGTAAAATGCTGACTGGGCATTAATTTAAGTAATGTTAAAATTTCGCCTTTTGATATTTCAGGGATTAAACTCTCTTTTTCTTTTAAATCTTCCTGATAGGCTTTTAAAAAACCTTCGAATTTAATAACCGATCCGCTGGCGCTAAACAAGTACTTTCCCGCGGCTACTTCAATTGTATTAACTATATAAACAGCTGATTGCATTTGAGAAGCAATCGTTCTTTTCCAGATAAGCTCATAAAGCTTGTATTGTTCCTGACTTAAAAAAGGCTGCATCTGGGAAGGAGTCCGTTCAATTGACGTCGGCCTTATTGCTTCATGCGCTTCCTGCGCTGATTTTTTTGATTTATAAACATTAGGCTTTGCTGGTAAATAAGCCGAGCCAAAGTTATCATTAATATATTTTCTAAGCTGAACTAAAGCCACATCAGCAATTTTCACAGAATCAGTACGCATATAACTAATCAGCCCAATCGGGTCCTGTTGACCGAGATCAATGCCTTCATACAGCTGCTGAGCAATCATCATTGTCTTGCGCGCGGTATATTTAAGTTTATTAAAAGCATCCTGCTGTAAAGTACTGGTTATAAACGGAGGATAAGGATTACGCTTCTTTTCTTTCTTTTTAACTGAAGAAACAATATATTCCGCTTTTTCTAAATCCTGAACAATACCCTCTACCTGCTCCTGCTTGGCCAGCTCAATTTTCTGTCCATCGCATTTGACAAGTTCTGCTGTAAACTCTTCAAGGCCATCTTGTTGCCGCTTTAAATTTGCTTCCACTTTCCAATATTCCGCGGGAACAAAGTCCTGAATTTCGCGTTCTCTGATAACTATAAGTTTTAAAGATACTGATTGCACCCTGCCGGCACTTAATCCTTTAGCTACTTTTTTCCACAATAATGGACTTAAAAAATAGCCGACAACCCGGTCTAAAACTCGCCTTGCCTGTTGAGCATTAACCATGTTTAGATCAAGTTTGCTGGGATTTTTAAATGCCTGCTTAATCGCATCCGGAGTTATTTCATGAAACACTACCCTGAGAAATTTACGGGTTTTTTTCTTATCCTGTAAACGTTCTTGTAAATGCCAGCTGATTGCTTCCCCTTCGCGATCTTGATCAGTAGCTAAATAAACAACTTCTGAGGTTTTTACCTCTTTTTTCAATTGAGCCAAAGTCTTTTTCTTGCCGGGAATAACAACATAAGTCGGAGCAAAATCTTGCTCAACATCAACCCCTATTTTACGGCGCGGTAAATCAATAATATGCCCCATAGAAGAATAAACCGCATAATTCTTTCCCAGAATTTTGCCAATTGTTCTTGCTTTGGTTGGAGATTCTACGATAACTAAATTTTTCATTAATTCTACCCTTGTTTATTTTCAGTTATAATAACGCATTTAAAAAGTTGCGTCAATAGCCAAGCTTAATAAATATTAAATTATTCGAATATTTTTTACTACTTAATTCACTGAGGAACAAACACTTATATGAATATATTGTTCAATTTCAAAGCTCTGATTAGAAAAAAGAAACTGCAGAAATTAAAAAGATTAATACCTGTCTAAAAAATCTATACTAATATCCGCACCATGAGAAAGGGGAGTTGTAAATCCTCCAGGATTTCCATTTACCGTAATTTTAAGCTGTTTACCTCTTTGGTCTTCAATACTTATCGGTAAGCGCTCTAAAATCTGCGCAACTGTTGGCGGCAAAATACCGCCTCGGCTTGTAATAATCTCTGCCCGGTCAATAATAAACTCTTCTGGGCCTACAAGTTGCCCATTCATATAAATCTTGCCTGGAGGTCCTTTTAAAACATGCTTTTCTTTGTTCAAAAAAACTTCGACATCATCACCACTGTCAGGCATTTGAACAATATCCTTAATCTTATAAAATATAGGTTTATCTTTCTCAAATTCAATAACACTGCCATCTGAGAGATTTGAAAATAATCCAACTTTCTGCCCATTAACAAGCAAAGAAAAACTACTTTGAGATATAATCTTAGGTTCTTTATTCACTCTGACCACTATCTCTCTTACCTGCAATTCTTCAGGATTAATGCTCATTGACTCTAAAACATCCCTTGCCGTAACATTCGACATAACCTGAATAACTGCTCGGTCTGGTAAATCAGCAGCAAGATCCGCTAGCTCTCCGTTTATCGTAACTTTGGGCATAATTTCCATAGGATTACCGTTAAATTGAATATTTAAAGGCTTGATTTGAACAATATCACCGATGACTGCCTGAGCGTCTAAGCCATCAATCGCATCCTTAAAAAATATCTTATCTCCACTTTTTATTTTTGTCATAAGATCAGCAGCTTGGTCATTAAGCTTAATTTCCGCAGGCCTGCCCATTTCACCTTTTATTACTGTTAATTTGCCATTAACTTCAACGCAAATAGCCCTGCCTATCCTACCATACAACTTCATTTTACTAACACCGGCAACTACAAGCGCGCTCAAAACATCTAGACTTTGCTGCATATCTAAGACATTAACTCTTTTTTCATTAACATATATTTCGAGAAATTTTAAACCAGTAGAATTAGCCGTCATTATGCAAATCCCCAAAGGTGTAACCATATCAGGACTATTTAGTTTGCCGGATTTATCTATAATATTTGAAACCATTTCCGGCAAACGTATGCCGATATTCGATAAATCAAGCGGAAAAGCCCGAGAAAGTTGCTGATCAAACAGAGGAGTCAAACTGCCGCCTCCCACTAAAATAATAGCATTAGGAACTTTTTGATTAAGCTCAAGAACTTGATTAGCGATTGAATCAGCAAGCTTGGCAATTCTCGGCTTGATCAGATCAATAATATCGGCGGATACTAGATTATGCTCTTTGCCTAAAATATCTTTAAATGAAACTGTTTCTTGTTTAGATATCAGTCTTTTTACATTTTCCGCGGTATTAAAATCAAGAATAAACTTCTCGCAGATTAACTCAGTGATTTCATCTCCGGCTTCAGGAACCATGCCATAAGCAAAAACGCTACCCTCTTTGGTAAGCGCTATATCAGAAGTCCCGGCCCCAATATCTAAGAGCACCAGATTTAAGCGTCTTATGTCTTTAGGAATAATCGCGTTTAAAGCTGCTATCGGCTCAAGCGTAAGGTTACTGACTTCAAGCCCTGCCCGGCGCAAAACACTCAACATACTATCGAGAACTATTCGCGGTAAAAATGTTGCGATAACCTCTACGCCCATACTTTTGCCAAAATGCCCGACTAAATCACCGATAACCTCAGAATCAAGTTCATGACAGACAACACTGTATCCTACACAATAAAAATCTTCGTGGCCAATCTCATTATCCGCATTTTTTAAAATACTACTAACCGCTTCTAAGTCTAAATTTAAAACCTGATCTTCGGTAATTTCATTATTCGAAGAAAGTTCTTTTGAAATTTTTGCCTTTACTGTCTTGAGCGCTCTGCCCGCTACAGCAACTCCTACTTTAGATAAAGACAATCCTGATCTTTTTTCTAATGTCTCTTTTATATTTATTACGCTTTTCGCAACTTCATTAATATTATGAATCTGCCCATCCAGCATTGTTCTAGTTTGATGTTCAACTTTTTCCACATCTAAAATATGTATCACATCATCTTGTTTTTGAGCAATAATACCCACAACCTTGCGAGTTCCGATATCCAGCGCAAAAATTAGATCTTCTTTGGCATTATCCATACTCTCCCTCACATCATTCCTATTGAAGTCAGTATTTTTTCTAAAGTATCTGGTTTGGGTAAAAAAAGCTGAGAACATTCCAGTTTTTTTTGCGATACAGCCAACTCAGTGTCCACTAAAAAAACTTCATCCGCTATTTGCCCAATCTCCACCAAAACAAAATTAAGCATCGCCCCCAACATATCAAAAGCCATTGCCGGGACCGTTGCGACCGAACTCATATTAACCAGCTGACTAAGCGCGCTTAAATAAGATCCGCAGAGAATTGATCCAACTTCTTTTAACGCTGATTGAGCAATATCCGATGTCATATCAATCTCACTAGAACCCAATAGTTTTTTAACAAAGAAAAAAGCTGTCTCCTGTGAAAAAATAGTCAACATTGTTCCCTGCATCTCTTTCTCAACTTCTAAATAAATAATATAAACCTGTTTTTCCGCTCCTCCCAGAGCTTCAGCAACAGATTCAATCGGAAGTACTTTTACTTCCGGAACACTAATGTTAACTATTTCACCAATTAACTGAGCAAGCGAAGTTGCCGCGTTCCCCGCTCCAATATTACCCATCTCTTTTAAAGCATCGAGTTGAACGCTTGTTAACTCAGCCATTTTAAATCCTCCCAATAAGACATAAATCAGGTTTTTAATTTCCGATTTGATCTAGTAAAAATACAGCATATTATAATCTAGCCGACTAATGTAGCAACATCCAGAATTAAAGCCACACTGCCATCGCCTAAAATTGTTGCCCCCGAGAATCCTTTTATTCCTTTTAATAAAGACCCCACCGTTTTAATTACAACCTCTTGCTGCCCCACCACCCGATCCACAACTAATCCTGCCTTTTTCCCGGCATTATCCACAACTACTATGGAAATGTCTTCACTAGAACTTTCTGCTTCCCGAATAGGCACACCTAAGATCTTTTCTAATCTTAAAAGCGGAAGTACTTCATCCCGCAAATTAATTACTTCGAATTTTTCTATATGCTTGATTCTTTTTTTAGAAACCTTTACTGTTTCTACAATACTCGCTATGGGAGTCGCGTATATTTCTTTGTTTATTTCCACCAACATTGCCCTTATTATAGCGACTGTCAACGGTAGTTTTAGTTTAAAATTACTGCCTTTTCCCGCTACAGAGTCAAATACTAAACTACCGCCCAGAGACTCAATCTTCATTTTTACAACATCCATTCCCACACCACGGCCGGAAGTATCGGTTATTTCTGAAGTTGAACTAAAACCAGGCATTGTTATCAGGTTCAAGATATCTCTGTCACTGAGTTTTGCCAATTCCTCTTCAGTCATAAATCCTTTTTTTACAGCAACTTCACGCATAGTGGCTGGATCTATACCTTTTCCATCATCAGAGACTTCAATTAAAACAAAAGTCCTTTCTCTATACGCGCTTAATTTTATAGTCCCTACTGGGTTTTTATTGTTTTCTTTACGCACACTAGGCAATTCTATCCCATGATCAACGCTATTGCGTAGAAGATGAACCAAAGGATCGGCTATTTCATCAAGAACTGTTCTATCCAGTTCTATTTCTCCTCCGGAAATATCAAAGTTTATTTGTTTTTTCTCACTTCTCGCTAAATCCCTTACCATCCGCGGAAAACGGTCAAATACCTGAGCCATGGGAATAAGTCTGGCCTGCATAACTTCATCCTGCAAATCACCAGTCAAACGGTCAATATTGGTTAATATTTCATTTAAAGGCTGCAATTGATGTGTCTGTGCTATCTGCATCAGACGGATTTTAGAAATAACTAATTCTCCCACAAAATTCATCAATTTATCCAAGCGCTGAGTACTGACTCTGATACTTTGAATTTTTTTAAAGCCAAATTGCTTAGCTAAATCTTTTTGCTGAGCTGAGTCAATATCAGCAGAACCTGTTTGAACAGTATCTTTAACTTTTATTTCTTTTATTTTTTCCAGCGGGATAAGATTAATATCTCTTATTTGAGTTACAACAGCTTTTTCAACTTCCATTACTTTGGATAATATTTGTTCTATCTTTTTAGCCAAACTATTCGTCATCAACAGCAAACAAAAAGATAAGCCAAAATGGTTTGACTCTAATTCTTCGCTTGAAGGTACGGATTTAATTATTTCTCCGATTGAATTCAATTTATTAAAAACCATAAAAGCCCGAACAGATTTTAATTGACAATCGTGGCTAAGGGAAATATTGATTTTATAAATCCTCGTGTCTTTATCTTTCATAACATTTAAAAGGTGTTCTTTTTCAAGTGCTGTTATTAAAAGCTCTTTTTTTTCATCTATTTTTTGGTCTAACTCTGCTGAGGAAATATTAGGAGTAACGCTTTGCAGCTGCAGAATTATCGACTCTATATCTAAATTAAGGTCTTCTCCTGTTTTAATTTCCTCAAGCAACATTTGAAGAATATCTAGGCAGCTAAAAAGCTTATCTACTACTTCGGAGGTAACTGGAATTTTTTGACTGCGAAAGATATCCAAAACATCTTCCATTTTATGGGTAAGCCGCGTTAACGATTCAAATCCCATTGTTGCTGACATACCTTTTAAGGTATGAGCGCAGCGGAAAATTTCATTTAAAATAGTTAAATTTGCTGGGTCTTTTTCAAGGCTCAGCACGGAATTATTAATAATCTGCAGATGTTCTTCAGATTCCGCGACAAATAACTCCTTATATTGCTCTACTCCCATAAAATAAAATCCTTTTTATCTGCTGATGTGTTTCATTATTTCAATACCCATATATCCCAGAGGAATAACTTTGTCAACAACGCCCTCTTGAATAGCAACCCGCGGCATTCCAAAAACAACACAAGTAGACTCATCTTCTGCTAAAGTAAAACCGCCCACTTTTTTAATGTTTCTCATACCTTCTACTCCATCTTGCCCCATGCCCGTAAGCAAAACTCCCAAAGTTTTATTCCCAAAGCACTCAGCTACTGAGTTCATCATAACACTTACTGAGGGTCTAACACTATGAACTTTAGGATCAGAGTTAAGTCTGATCGTAGGGATATTATTTTCCATCGAAACCGCCATATGAAAATCTCCGGGAGCCACATAGGCTACTCCCTGTTCTACGATATCTCCATCCTCTGCTTCCTTTACTTTAATTTGGGAAATACAATCCATTCGCTGCGCCATTGATTTAGTAAAAGCCGCTGGCATATGCTGTACAATTAAAAAAGCCGCTTCTGCTTCTGGAGATAAATAAGGCAGAATTTCTTTTATTGCTTTCGGACCGCCAGTTGAAGCGCCAATCGCGACAATATGCCTTAAATGTGAATTTTTTTGCGCGGACGCTTTGGAATACTGTGATATTCTATTTAAAAAATTCTGCACTCTGTTTACATCTACCCGACTTGCTGCTTTAACCTTAGTAATAATTTCTTTACTAAGAGTTTCGATATCCACTGAAATTTCACCACTCGGTTTAAGAATAGTATCAACTGCCCCTAATTCAACCGCTTTTAAAGCATTAACGCTTCCCGGAGCAACATTTGCGCTAATAATTACAACTGGAGTTGGCACTTCATTCATTATATATGTAAGCGCGGTTAATCCATCGATATCAGGCATAACAATATCCATGATAACAACATCTGGTTTTAAGTGAACAACTTTTTTAATCGCGTCATTACCTGTTTTAGCAATATCAATAACCTCAATTTGGCTATCGGATGCTAATATATCTGTTATTTTTCTACGCATTAATGCTGAATCATCAACAACTAGAACTCTGATCATATTATTCTTTCTCCATGATTTATAGTTCTGACGCGAACTTCACCTGTAGAAAGATAAAAATATAAAGACCTTCCGTATGAGCCCCCTACATCTTCAGCAACTAATCTAATTTTCAAGTCTTTAAGAACCTCTTTCACTTTTTCAACATTCCTAACACCCACATTAAAAACTTTATTAGTTTTAGCAAAACCAAACATATGCGCACCGCCCATAATTTTTGCCTTTACAAATCTTCTTTCTGCGCCCATTTTCTCTAATTTTTCCAATAAATCTGGAATAGCTGTATTCGCGAATTTTGCGCGATTAGTTCTGTTCTTAACTAAAGCAACATCCGGAAGCATTATATGCGCAAGCCCGCCAATTTGGGTTCTGGGATAATATAAAATTATCCCCACACAAGAACCTAGCCCCAAAGAAGTAAGCACAATCGGAGCTTGAGCAACTTTCATATCCGCCATACCAACATGAATTTCTTCGGCTGGATTATATTCCTTAGGATCCATTAACTGATTCTCCAATAGCTTTTAAAATTAATTCCAAGCTTCCTGAATTTGGCAATAAAAAGAAATGACCTTGGACACTTTTTCCAGCATCAATAAATACTGAATCAAGCAATAATGCATATTCTGTAACAGTACTCAGTTCGATTAATATGTAATCAATAAGAGCCCCAGCCATATCAATCAAAATACCAGGGGTAGAGGGGATAAGCGCTATTTTAGTCACAGCAGAAAGAGTATTTAGATAAGCAGCCGCCAGGATACTCCCAGCCTCCTTAAGAGCTGATTGATCCATCTCAGTTAAAACTCCATTTTTAACTGCTTCCCCATTAAGAATTCCTGCTAAGGTTCTTGCATCAGACTGTGAAAACAACAATAAAATAATTCCCGGAGCATCACCAAAGACTTGAAACACAATACTTACAACCAATGTCTCAGCTCCGCCTACAGCTTTTGGAACTTCAGATATTGGTATAAAATGAACATTCGGCACGTTCATTTCTATTTTTTTGCTCAATAACTGAGAAAGTGAGGTTGCTGCGTTTCCAGCACAGATATTAGCTATTTCCTTGAGAAGATCTTTCTCATGAGCGTCTAAGACTATCTTTTTATTTAGCAATTTATAAACACCCTACTTAATTAATTTAATTATTTAAGAAAAATTAGTGGTGTTTTAAGTGATTAGCTTTCAAGCACACGCTTTGCTGCTTCAAGCACACGTGAAGGCTGAAAAGGCTTAGTAACAAAATCTTTCGCTCCTGCCTGAATCGCCTCAACAACTAAAGCATGCTGTCCCATAGCACTTACCATCAGAATCTTTGCCTTGTCATCTTTTTCCATTATTTCCTTAACAGCTCCGATTCCATCTATGTCTCCGACTTTCGGCATAACAATATCCATGGTAACCAAATCAGGTTTAAGCTCTAAATATTTAGCAACCGCCTCTTTTCCGTTCTCTGCTTCACCCACAACCTCATATCCTTCTTTTTTTAGAATATCTCCAATCATCTTACGCATAAAAACAGCATCGTCAACAACTAAAACTTTAACTCCCATCTAAAACGCTCCTTCCTTTTCAGTTACTCTATTTTTTTTCTGTACCATCTTTTAAAATTTCTGGCTTTGCTACATGTTTTATTTCGTCAACACTTAATACCTCATTCAAATCAAGCAATATCAGTAATCTATCTTCGCTTTTACCCACACCGCGCAAATATCTTTCATGCACCTCAGTTTCTATAAGCGAAGGAGTGTCTTCTATATTACTTTCTGATAATCTCAGCACTTCTGAAACAGAATCAACGATCATTCCCACTATATTATCACCAATCTCGACAACCATAATTCTCGTAGATTCACTGCGTCCCGCAGAAGGCAAATCTAATCTTTTTGATAAGTCAATAACCGTAATGATTTGACCTCTTAAATTAACAACTCCTTCAATAAAAGCCGGAGACTTTGGCATGCGCGTAATTGAAACAAGCTTAACAATTTCTCGAACTTGGTTAATTTCTACTCCAAATTCTTCTTCTCCGATTTTAAATACAACAAGCTGAATTTCTCCGCCGCCTTTTTTTGCTTCAGACATTTCTTATGCCTCCCCACTTAATAAACAAATTAGTGATCATTTTTTATTTCTTCTTTAATTGAAATTTATCCACAAGGCCTTGGAGATCTAAAGCCAGACGCGCTAATTCCTCAGCAGACGCAGTCAACTCTTCCATTGAAGCAGTCTGCTCTTCCGCGGAACTTGAAGCTTCTTCAGTAGCAGAGGCTGATTCCTCAGCAACCACAGCTACCTCATCGACAGCTTTAACTATTTTTTCAGAATCAGCTAATTGCTGCTGAGTAGCTTTAGTAATTTCCTCTACCATAGTCGCGGATGTTCTAACCGCGCCAATAATTTCCGCAAGAGCTTCTGAAACCTTAGATACAATTGTAGCCCCTTCAGCAACTTCTTTTGTTCCAGCTTCTATTGAGCTTACGGCTTTCGGTGTCTCAACCTGAATTCCCTTTATAAGACTTCCGATTCTCCGCGCTGCCTCGGCAGATCCCTCAGCTAATTTTCTAACTTCCTCAGCAACTACCGCAAACCCCCGGCCTGCGTCTCCGGCTCTCGCTGCCTCAATAGCAGCATTTAAAGCCAGCAGATTTGTCTGATCAGCAATACTTGTTATTGTTTCAGTAATCTGACCAATTTGCTGTGATTTTTCACCTAATGAAGCGATTACGGCTGCTGCATTAGAAACGGTTGTTGTTATTTTATTCATTTTTTCTACAGCTTCATTAGTAGCATATCCACCGCTTTGCGCCTGTTCCAGCGACTTCTCTGAAGACTGTGTCGCGGAAGTCGCATTATCAGCAACCCGACGTACTGAATCAGATAATCTTTCCATAAGCCTCGAGGTATCTTCAACTCGTTTTGCCTGAGTAGTAACCCCTTTAGCAATTTTTTGGATTGTCGAAGAAATTTCCTGTGTAGAAGCATTCATCTCTTTAGAAGAAGTCGAAATCTCTTGGGCAAAACTAGAAACTTTTGATGCTAGCTCTTTAATTCGGCTTACCATATCATGCATATTTTTAATAATTGCATTATAAGCCACTGTAAGTGTACCTATTTCATCTTCAGAATTATTTTCTATTGTTTGAGTTAAATCACCTCTTACAGCAGGCTCACTGGCTTTTACTAAAATATTAATTGGCTTGATAACTAGCTTTCTCAGCAAAATAGTAACTAAAACACTGATTAAAAAAATACTTAACAATGCGATTAGTATCCCTCTTTTTACAGTCTCAGCAGTAGCTTTTCTTGCATTATCCCACTCTAGCTCAACACCCAGCAGTCCTAAAACTTTTGCATTTTTACCATGGCAAGAATTACAGGCCAACTCATTATAAACAGGGATATATGTGGCAAAAACTCTCTTATTTTGATTTTTATCACTTGCTTTAAGTTTTTGCAACTTATGAGTTTTATCATCAGATTCAATTTCGCTGACAATCCCCAGGAAATCAATCTTTTGACCAATCCTTTCCTTGGAAGTGCACCGCTTAATTTCCCCATCATTATTAGCTAAAAAAAGCAAATCTATTTGTTTTTCAGCAACAAAATAATTAAAGATAGTCTGGACAACATCTTGATCGCCCGCAAGCATGGGATAAGAAATACCATTAAGAATACTATTACTCAATGCCCCGGCAAGCATCTTTTCCTGATCAATCAAAACTCGAGTCTGTGATGTAATATTTATTATTGCACTTAACCCCAAAACAACAAATAAAGCAATCCCCACAGAAAAAATTATTTTAAACTCTAGATTTTTCGGCAAAAATTTAAACATTTACCCCCCCCATTATTTTTTACTGAACAAACTGCTAAATCATAAGTTGCGATATTATTCATATTACTCAAAAACGTCGATAGTGTCAAGCATAAAATTCCGAATATTCGAATAATTTAACTGAAAAAATGCCGGCAAGATAATTAAAAACTGAAAAAAATTAAATTTTATAATACGATGAAATATTCTTATAAAAAAACCCCCGCTTCCAAAGAAGCGGGGGTTTTGTATTCGTTTAATTTAGAACTTTACGCCTAATTCTAATAATGCCTGCATAGCTGTTTCATCATTTCCTGCTACATAAAGATCCCCAGGAAAGAACCAAGCAAGGCTTAGACCGATACTAACATCTTCGGTATAAGCATAAGTTGCATTAAGATCAAGCTCTTGACCAGCATCATCACTTGTTGAATACTGATTAGCTACAGCATTCAAAGATTCTGCTAATGTATACATCCAATACTCAATCCCAACAGTCAATCTGTCAGCAGGTACTACAGTTGCGGTTAAAGCAATCGCGCTGATATTTGTATTTGGATCATAAATCGCGCCATTCAACTGATTTTCAAAAAGTGCTTGCCATCCGGTATAATCAGCATTAGTTCCGGTTGCCTTATCATCACCTGAACGATATACATATTTCAAACCAACTACTGGTGCATATTCATTATCAATCGCATAATTTAAACCAAGATCATATGCCATTGCCGCAAGATCACGGCTAGATGTATAATCACCAAACTGATAAGCCAAGCCTAATTTAGCTGATAAAGCTTCTACTGGTGTCATTGTCAAGCATGCTGCAAGTATATTTACATCCATTGATGTCGCGCTGTTAGATAAAAGACCAGTGAAAGCATCAGCTGAACTATAATGCGCTGTGGCAAAATAAGCATCTAACACAGTGTTTTTATCATCTTCGAACTTGTAGATCGCATCCAACATATAAAGATCCACATCTCCATTGCTTGTTTGAGCGGTATCTCTTACTTTAGCTGTTCCCATGATCACTGTTAAAGGATCATAATCTAAAATACCAGCAATCGCGTCAAACTCTGTCTGTGCAGAATAATCTGATCCCAGAAGAGTTTCGCCGGTTGTGCCATCACCAATAATTAGGCCATCAGCAATAACCATAGGCATTCTACCAGCTTTAACAGTTAAAGCTGAATACAGCATTTCCTGCATTGTGATATATCCAGAATAAAGATTAATCCCCTGAGTACTTGTGCCACTATTATCAGCCCAATCTCTTTCGTTTCCTAATACCATTGTTGCTGATACATTGTCTGTTAAATCAGCCGCAACACCCAGAGTAGTGGTTGTATTGTACCAATCTCTACTTCCAGCACCAAATTCCTGAGTACCAACAATAGCAGCATTTTGATCTGTGAAAGAAATTCCACCATTGGAACCTAATGTTCCATAATTATCTCTTAGAAAACCTCTGATTGTAATTCCACCACTTACTTTGATATTCTGTACTTCAGCAAAAGCAGGCATTGCTACAAGCGCAATCATGCTTATTGCTAAAACAATTGTTAACATTCTCTTCATTATATTTTCCTCCTTAGGAAATAATTTAATTTGATTTATTTGTCCAACTAGGTCTACAGATATTAATTTGTCTATAGTTGCCCAGGTTATTTCTATTTTATTCCATTATCACCATATGATTATAACTCCAGGCTCTATTTTCCCCCACCTCCTTGTCGCCAGATTAAAGTTATATATGATGAATTCAGCCTTTACTCAGAAAACCTCTCCAATTACGGCACATTACATATATCATTAAATTAACATAAATAAAAACTATTGTCAATATATTTTGATGACTAAATATTCATTTAAAAATCATTTGATTTATGCGTAGTCATGCACGCATGACATTCAATACAGATATTTTGCTTACTAACTACACTCATCTGTTTTTTAAAATCCGCGTCAACCGGATTACTTACATGATTACCCCCGGGCCCATGACATGCTTCGCATTGTTTACCGACTAAATGAGGAGTTTTCTCTTCACTAATAAAACCGCCCTGTCCAAAACCGGTAACATGACATTTTAAGCATTTTTCATCTTTATCCGCCCCACGCATTTTTAATACCCGCCAGGACTTATTAAATTTACGCTGCTTATAATCCTGATATTCCGCGGGATGACAGCCCGCGCATTGCTCAACCCCAACATACTCAATAGTATTACCTTCCGCCGAGGCATAATTATAATTAAACATAAATAAAAATCCGATAACAAATACCAGAAATATCACTTTTTTCAAAAAAATACTCCTTTCTTTAAAACTCCATAATAATCGAATAAAAATATAACGCTAAGCCGCTATTGCTTGCTTAACCAAATCTACAATCTTCGGCATTTTAGCTTTAATAATATCCGACAGCTCCATACTCAAACAAATCTCATTCGGAACAATCCCGATCATTAATATCTCTGGTAACCACTTATGTTTACTGGCAAATTCAAGCACTTGAAAAAAATCAACATCATGCAGTGACATATTTAAATCTCGTTCAACATCGATCTGCTTGGGATCAAATTGATATATTGTCCCCGCCGGCTCAGCTGTCTTGATCGCGTCAATTACAATCAACTTATCACATTGCTCAATTATCGGCAATAAATCAAATCCTGAGGCCGCTCCGTCTACAAGCTCAACATTATCAGGCAGCGATTCTTTTTTTAATGCCTCAATCGCGTGAATCCCCACACCTTCATCTTTGAGTAATAAATTACCAATTCCTAATATTGTTATTTTTTTCTTAAACAAAAAACACCCAAATTCTTAAGCTTAAATTATTTTATTCTAGCAAACTCTAAATTTTTTAATTTCCCCATTTGGTTTTGTCAAATGAACCGCACAAGCCAGGCAAGGATCAAAAGAACGGACAATTCTTGCTACATTGATTGGATTATCCGCGTCCGGCACCGGGCAACCAATCAAAGCTTCCTCAACCGGACCACGCTGAAAATCCTCATCTTTCGGACTTAAATTCCAAGTAGAAGGGACAACTGCCTGGTAATTAGCTATTTTTTTATTTTCGATTTTTATCCAATGACCCAGCGCACCCCGCGGAGCTTCGGTTAAACCCATGCCTTGAGCATTAGCCGGAATTTCAAAAGGCGTAAAAACCGGCTCACCCGGTTTTAATTGCAATACCCACTTTTCCATGGCCTCAGCAACTTTGAGAGTTTCCAAAGCACGCGCTGCATGACGATCTAAAAGCGAAGCACCTTTTCGATAATCTCCATTGATCCACATTCTGGCCAATGGGCCTACTTCGTGAGGGATACCATCATAACGCGGCGCTTTTACCCATGAATAAGCATTTTCTTTGTGCATATCCGGATCAGTCTGCCCCTCAGAAGGATGTTTTCTCCCGATTTCTTTTTTATACCAGGAAAATTCAACATCTTCGGTAATCTTTTGCGAATTAACATCCAAATCAAGATCCGCAGTATAGCGTCCTGGCTTAAACAAAAATTCTGTTTGCGCGTCATCTTCAGCAAAAACCCCAAAAGACAAAAAGTTTTTATAACCAATACCCACATTACCATAGTCTTTATATACATCAGCAATCGCTAAAACATCCGGGATATAAACATTTTTTATAAATTCTTTGAGTTCACGGATTCGCCATAAAGTTGAGGCTATTCTATCCACAGACACTTTTTGGGAAACTCCACCCGGCGTTATCGACTGCGCCATGGGAACCTTTCCTGACCACAAGGCGGTTAATTCATGCGCTTTCATCCGCATAGCCAAAGCCTGAATATAATGCTCAACTGCCGCATCATTAACTTTTTTAGGCAATAAGTAATCTCCTTTGTATCTGGGAACAAATGGAGCTACATCCGGACCGGTAACAAAATCAAGCGCCGCAAGATGGTAAAAATGCAATATATGCGACTGAAGATAATTACCGCTCAGAATTAGATTCCGCACAATCCTGCCATTTGATGGCGGAGTTACATTAAAAGCTGAATCAAGATTCAGCGTAGCGGCAATCCCATGACTAATCGGACAAACTCCGCAGATTCGCTGAGTTATCATCTGAGCATCTCTCGGGTCTCTACCCTTTAATATGGTTTCAAAACCTCGAAACAATGTTCCAATCGAACGCGCATCAATGACTTTTCCATTATCCACATCAACTTCTATTTTAAGATGCCCTTCAATTCGGGTAATCGGATCAATACTTATGGTTTGTTTGGCCATGGCCAGCTCCTTTTATCTTATTAAACTATTCGGTTAGGAATCATATCTTCAGGTAATTTAGCGTACATCGGCGAAGCAGCATCGGGAAAATTCGGCTCAGTACAGGCAATACATCCTGTCCCAGATCCGATGCACCAGTTTACGCCGCTATTCCAATGACGCAGAGGACAATCAGCATAAGCCATTGGCCCTTTACAGCCAATATTTATCAAACAACCGTCATCACTTAATTTTTCCGCGAATTTACCATTCGCAAAATAGGAATAATTTGGACAATTATCGTGGAGATTTTTACCATAAAACAATTTCGGTCTATTATGCTTATCCAATTCAGGCATGCCGAACAGCAGAACATGAACCAGAGTTCCGACAATCCAATCAGGATGGGCTGGACACCCCGAGACATTAACTACTGTTTTGCCAGTATATTCGGCAAAACCTTTAACCCCGGTAGGATTAGGCTTGCCTTTAGGAATTCCGCCAAAAGTAGCACAAGTTCCTACAGCAACCAAAGCAGCGGCATTAGGCGCCAGAAAATCAATCAAATCTGTTAATTTAACATGATGGCCATTATGCTCTCCAACAGTGCAATATCCACCCTCTTCCGCGGTAGGAATTCCGCCTTCGAGAACAACGATATATTTGCCCTTAAATTCTTCGGCCACTTCGTAGATAACATCAAAAGCAGTTTTTCCAGTACCAGCCATTACAGTAGGATGATACCTTAAGCTTATGATCTGTAATAAAACTTCCGAAATTTTGGGATGCACAGTATTTAAAAGTGATACTGAACAGCCGTTGCAACCTGAACCTTGAATCCAAATAACCGGTGGTTTTCCATCATCGGCAGCTAAAGCCTCAATTAATCCAGGATTATACAAGCTCGTAATCCCTGCGCCAACAGCTGAAGCCCCAAATATCTTGAGGAATTGTCTGCGGGTAAGTTTCATTATCCCCTCCTTGTTATAAATCCCCTATTAAATATGAAACCTTTGTCTACATTTTACAGTGCCGGTTTACTATGTCAATATAAATATTACCCCATTTACTATTTTTCATAACCTAAACGCCGCAAAAAACTTTCATCTTTACGCCAATTATCCTGCACTTTCACCCATAATTCTAAATAAACTTTTCTGCCAATAAACTCCTCAATATTAGTTCTGGCTGCTGAACCAATATTTTTAAGCATTTTCCCTTGACTGCCGATTACAATTTTTTTCTGAGCATCTCTTTCCAGAAAAATGGTTGCCTGAATAAGTGTTTTTCGGCCAGGATTATCCGCGAATTTATGCACCTCAACTGCCACAGAATGCGGGATCTCTTCCCGACACAAACATAAAACCTGTTCACGAATAAGTTCAGCCACTACAAAGCGTTCATTCTTATCAGTTAGCTGATCATTAGGAAAATATTCAGGACCTTCGGGCAATTTCTCTTTGATCTTTTCTAAAACTAATGCGCAATTTTCTCCCGTCTTTCCTGAAACAGGAATATAATCATCAAAAGATATTTGCCTACTGCAAGCATCAAGCAAAGCAAGAATATTTTCCTTGGGAATTAAATCAATTTTATTGATCAGCACAGCTGCCCAGCGACAATTATCTGCTATTTTTTTTTCTTTTAAAGTTTTAAAAATATGCTGATCCGCTTTTGTTATTCCGCTTTCCGCGTCAATAATTAAAATTACAATATCCGCGTCTTCCACTGCCCCCAAAGCGCTTCTAACCATGCACTGCCCTAGATTTGTTAAAGGTTTATGCACTCCGGGAGTATCGACAAAAATTATTTGCGATTGTTCATCACTGAGAATGCCTAAAATCGCATCCCGCGTTGTTTGGGGCTTATCCGAAATAATTGATAATTTTTCCGCTAAAAAATAATTTAATAGTGTTGATTTTCCCACATTAGGTTTACCCATTAAAGCCACATAACCTGATTTAAAACTTTTATTTTTTTCCATTATCTCTCTTTTCTATTTCCCGTATTGCGTCGTGCGTATCGCGTATTGCGCAAAAAGAACTATTTTTTGCTTTTGTTTTATATTTAGACTCAATACGCAATACTCAATACGCGATACGGTCATGTTCTTGCATCTTAAATATCTTTACAATCCAATGAACATAAAGCACATTTTGAATCACAAGGTTCAATATGAATATTAATTGTTCTATTTTTAAAATTACTATTCAATGATTCCGCTAATTGATGTTCTAAATGATGCGCCTGATCGACACTCATCGACTTAGAAATTACCACATGCAAGCTCATAAAATCACCACTCTCATTACTCAGCAATTCAAAACTATGGAAATTTATCACTTCGGGATATTTTTTAAAAACCTGGTCCAGCATTTTAGCGGCATCTGATTTTTTTTCCTGAATCATTCTTTTTAAATCTATATGGACAATCGGACTAGATTTAATATTTTTAGCAATCAAGGTTTCTACTGAAGTAGCGATCTGATGTGCCCGCACAGAATCCAAAGTAATATCTACTTCTACATGCAGAGAAATTGCCTTCAGCTGTCCATAATCATGGGCAATAATATCATGCACGCCTTCAACCCCGACAACCGACAAAGCAATTTTTTTAATCAGCGCGATCAATTCTTTATCAGCTGCTTTACCTAAAAGATGAAAAGTCGATTCCCGAACAAGCTGTATCCCCATAAACATAATATACAAAGCAACAATTGCCCCAAAAAAAGCATCCAGCCAAAACACTTTAAACATTGATCCGATAACCGCGATAATTACCAATATAGTTGAAATCGCATCACTGCGGTGATGCCACGCATCGGCAGCTAGAGCTTTTGATTTAATTTTCTGACCCAGATAAAAGGAAAATCTAGCTAACCATTCTTTGATCACCACAGTTATCCCGAGAAATATTATAAACAAAGGTTTTCCGGCAACAGCAATCGGTTTAAATATTCTTAAAACCGCGCCATGCAATAATTCCAAACCCACTAGAGTCAAAACAACAGCAATAATCAGTGTAGCAATATCCTCCATTCTTCCATGGCCAAAAGGATGATCTTTATCGGCTGGTTTTTGAGCGATTTTAAAACCCCAGATAACAACAGCGGAAGTGGCCACATCAGAAATCGTATGAACCGCGTCAGCAATAATACTAATACTGCCGCTGATCATTCCCATGCCTAACTTAAGCAAGAAAATAAAAAAGTTTATCCCCAGACTGATCCAGCCCTCCAAATAACCAAAACGGGCCCGGACAGCAGGATCTTGACTGTCTTGGCCGGAAAGATTTGCTTTTTTAATAATAAATTCCGTTAAATTAAAAATCATTTTTGTTTGCCTTTTTCTTTTAATGCCATTGCCTGCGCATAGTCCTGAGCGCAAGTGATCCGTTTAATATCCGAAATGCTGCCATTTAAAATTCGGCTTGAAAAATAATTTATTGTCTGTTTATTTTCATTATCCTGCTGACGAAAAAGCAAAGAAATAAAAGCCGCGGGAGCTTGGGTCGCCTTGAGTACATACATATCGGATTGTTCAACCATAGAACGCAAATAATGATTTTGAATCAAAGACATTAGCACAAATACAATATATAAAATACCAGTCAAAACAGGTAAGGTCTCAATATCAAATATAAATTCAAAACCAAAATAATTAGCTGTTGGTTTAAATACAAAATTAACTATAAAAAAAGAAAGCAGAATAACCAATGCTTGAATAATTAATTTAAAGCGAATATGTCCATAATAATGCTCCGCCGTTTCTCGGGCAACAAGTATTTCTATTTCCTCTGGAGAATAAGCCATAATTTTTTCGCTAAGGATTAACTTGCGCTCAGGCGATTGTCCGATAAAAACCACTTCTGATTTAGCATAAGCCAGAGAAAACACCTCAATAACTTTCATATCCCCCAAAGCAGCTAATTCAATAAGTCGCTGTTTAAATGCTGAAGGAGCTAAAGCTTTGGCCTTAAAAAACAAAGTAGCTAAATATTTAGGAGCAAGTTCCCAAGTATAAAGCGAAGCAATACATAAAAAGGATACTGGCATCCACCACCAGAAGACATCAGTCTCCAGAAAAAAGTAGATAACCTGCACAACAAAAAACATTACAAAAAACACGCTGATTTCCTTTTTAGATACAACCTGCAGCCACTCGACAAAACTATTAGCCCTTATATACGCTAAATTCTGAAAATATTTCAAGGGCAAAGAAAAAATAAAATATAGGGTATAAAATACAGAAAAGTATAAAGTTATTACAATAATCGAGTTTCCCGTCATCAGACCTACAGCATCGCGCAAAGGACGGGAAAACCCATACGCCATAATAAAAAGATACACAATTGCACAAATAATCTCAAGCGCGCTAAAAATGGTTTTTCTGTTTGAATTGAATTTTGCGATCAAAGCATCAAGCACAAGTTTTATTCCTCTGAGTAAACAATTGATTACGGATAAAATTGAAAATTTTAATATATTCTGGCTTGCAATAATCCGCGTAAGTCCACGGCCATGGGCGGAAAGTCTTATCACGATAACGAAGAGTGACTTCAGCAAAAATCCCTTTATCCAAATAAATCCGATGCTGATGATCTTTTGTGGTTGCTAATACCAATTTTGACAGAGAAAGATATCCTGGATCAATATTTACAAATCTATTATTCTGATTGGAAAAAAACTCCCTTTCAATCTTATTGGTTTTTAATTTTATACTCGGAAGCTCTTCTGGGCAAATCAGGTTGGAAAAACTTATAAATTGGCGTTTAAGCCCTGTGCCCATTTCGTTAGCATAATACCTCGTAGAATCAAACTCTAAAATTTCACTTTTATAATCAATTCCTCCAAAAACCTTTAATAACCTATCATGGGCAATATTTAAAAATTCTTGTCGAGCAATAAGCCCAATAATTAATCTTACTTTTTCCTGCTTAACAATTTGTTCCATTTTTAATTTTCTATTTAATTTTAAATGTTTTTTTAATTCTTCCCATCTGATCATTGCCGAATCTTTCCATAAACGCATCAGCAATAACCAAAGCACTCATTGCTTCGCCAATAATCCCTGCGGCCTGAACCGCGGATATATCAGAGCGCTGAACAGAAGCTCTAACTGGTTTTTTAGTTTTAAGATCAATGGTTTTTAAGGGATTTCCCAATGTCGCGATCGGTTTCATACCGCAGCGAGCGATTATAGTCTCAGCATTGCTCATCCCCCCCTCAAGCCCTCCCGCATTATTTGTCATCCGATAAAAACCTTTTTTAGGGGAATAACTTATCTGATCATGAACTTGAGACCCTAATTTATTCGCCGCCTCAAACCCCATACCAAATTCCACCGCCTTAATAGCCGGAATAGACATAAGTGCTAAAGCAAGCCGGGCATCAAGCCTCCGGTCATAATGCACATAACTGCCCAGACCAGCCGGAACATTTATTATTTCAACTTCAAAAATACCCCCCAAAGTATCTTTTTTATTTCTGGCAAAATCAATTTTATCTTTGATCTTTTTGCTGTTTTTCTCTCCGCCAACACTTATCACCTTGCTGGAAAACTTCACGCCAAATTCATTAAGAAATATCTTGGCAATTGCTCCGGCCGCAACTCGAACAACTGTTTCCCGCGCTGAAGCGCGCTCTAAAACACAACGCATATCAGAAAAACCATACTTTATCGCGCCGCTTAAATCCGCATGCCCCGGCCGCGGCTGCGTAATTGCCGGCAATTCATTTATTTTAAAATCCTTATTTTTTATCATTAAAGTAATCGGACTGCCTAATGTTTTTTTTGCTTTTAGACCCGTAATGATTTTAACTGTATCTCTTTCTATCTGCATTCTCCCGCCACGGCCATACCCCTGTTGACGGCGGAATAAATCCTGATTAATAATATTTTCATCAATATATAAACCCGCGGGAAGACCTTCAATAATAGCAACCATGCATTCCCCATGCGATTCTCCGGCACTCATAAACCGTAACATAACCTGCTCCTTTTTTAGCGTATAGCGTCAAGCGATTAGCGTTTAGTTTTTCTTTTCCTTTGTTTTTCACTCAATACGCGATACGCGATACTCACTACTTTTTTAAAAATAGAATAAAAATTTCAGAATATTATTTCCCCATAAAATAACGATAAATGTAGCTAATGAAAGATACGGACCATAAGGGATTATTTCAGCACCCTTGGTAAGCCTAGCAAAGATTCCCACACCCGCTCCAAAAAAAGGAGCGAGAAAAAATATCAGCAAAGCCATCTGCCACCCCAAAACTGATCCGATCATGGCGAGAAATTTCACATCTCCTCCGCCCATACTTTCTTTTTTAAAAATAATTTCACCAAACTGCCCGATCAGATAAATACTTCCGCCGCCAGCCAAAATACCCAAGCCGGATTTAATCAATGAGTCAAGCCAAGAGGATGCGCCATGAAGTTGCGGAAAAATTCCTGACAAAACTATCCCGACAATTAAGCCGCCCAAAGTTATTTCATCAGGAATAATAAAAAAATCGAAATCAATAAATGTCGAGACAATCAAGGCACAAGTCAAAACTCCATAAGTAAAAAATTGCACTGACAAGCCAAAAAAACTATAGACTACCAATAAAAGACTGGCCGTAAGAAACTCTACAAAGAAATAGCGAAAAGGAATCGGCTTTTTGCAAAAACGACATTTTCCGCCTAAGGCTAAATAGCTTAAAAGCGGGATATTATCATACCAAAGAACTTGTTTTTGACAATTCGGACAAAAAGAACGTTTGGGTTTATCTATTGATAATTCACAGGATTTATCGAGAATTCTAAAAATTTGTTTTTTGCTTTTCGCGTAGGCACCGGCTAATTCGAATTTCGCCAGCTGGTTTTTTTTTCTAAGCTTTTTAAATTTTTTCTCAACATAACCATCTTCATCAATATATCCGCTGCTTATCAAATCTTCCCAAAGTTTATCTGAATGCTCCTTACTCCCGGATATTTTCAAAAAATCTTCAGGCGCGACTTTCCCAGAACGCGGCATGCGATAGATACAAACATTAAGAAAACTACCGATCAAACAACCAAAAAGAACAACCATACTTTTTATAATCAAATCCGGCATTTTTCCAGTTCTCCTTCTAAAGCCTGTCGCATTATATCCACAGGAGCAATATCTTTGCCTGCCCAATAATTAAAACCAAGTACTCCTTGGTATAAAAGCATGCCTAAACCACCGATAGCTTTCAATCCTTGCGCTTTTGCATCTTTTATCAGCTTAGTTTCTCGATTATACACAACATCATAAACCATTAAATTATTATGTAAAAGCTCTTTATCAATCAAACTGATATTGTCATCTTTCATGCCAATGGGAGTTGTATTCACAAGTAAAGAGCAATCCTTTATTTTTTCCGCGATTTCTTCTTTCTGAATAAATTTTAATTTATCAGTAACCTTTGAAAAACATTCAAACTGTTTTTTTACAGCAGTAACATTATCCTTATTAATTTCACTAACATATATATCTCTGACCAAACCATTATCTTCTGAGCTTAACCCAGCAATAACAGCCCTACCGGCTCCGCCGCAGCCCAAAACCAATGCGTCTTTATTTTTTGTTTTTGCAAATCCTAAATCCATCTTTAATGATTTTACAAAACCCGGAGCATCTGTGTTTGCCCACCAAACTTTTCCATCATCTATACGACCAACGGTATTAATTGCTCCGACAAGTTCGCTGTATTGATCAGCTCCGGGATTACTACCCTTAAATTTTGTTTCTAGAATTTTTTTCGCATAAACTTTATGCGGAATTGTAATATTAAACCCAGCCAGATCAGTTCTTTCCAGCAAAAAAGCTTCCAAATCATCAGGCTTTATCTCAAATAAAGTATACAAAGCATTTATCCCTAAATGAGAAAAAGCGGCATTATGCATTGCCGCTGAAAAACTGTGCTTTACCGGATAACCGATAAGACCATAAACTTTCTGTTTACTTATCATGCTGAATCCCTGTCTTGTAGCCAGCAAGTCAATGGCGGTCTAGAATCAATCATTTCTGCTCATTCTCGCCTTACTTCCTGTAAGGCTCCGAGGATGAATCTCTGATTTTGACAGTCCTATCAAAATCAGGCTTCAAACCCGCTAAAATGATTATTCTAGCCCTCTTAACTTTGCATCCTTGTGGCTTTACAAACTATTTAGGTCAAAATTTCTCTTTTAGCGGCGCTTTAAATGAGAGCCTGACTTACGGAGTGTTTTTCACGACGTCAAGTCAGCCTGCTCGAATTTAGTCCGAAATAGCTGCGGCCTAGCAGATATTTTCGGAATCCTTATTATTCATGCCTCACTTACTAAACTTGGGCTTAGCCCTTCGACAAGCTCAGGATAAATGAAAAGATATATTTTACCTTAGTCCCACACGCTGTTAATCATTACAATTTTATTTTTTTAGACTTTTCTTTTTTAAATAAAACCCGATTGACCGCATTAAGATATGCCTTGGCTGATGCCTCAATAATATCTGTGCTTGCGCCTCTGCCGGAAATTTCTTCCTTATTGATCAAGAGCTTTACATTAACTTCCCCTAAAGCATCTTTTCCCCGCGTAACTGCCTGAATTGAATAATCAAGCAATACAGCTTTAAGCTTTATAATTTTTTCAATTGCTTTATAACAAGCATCAACCGGGCCATCGCCATCGGAAGTGGCGCTAAAAACCATTTTCTTATTTTTCAGCTTAACTGTTGCTTTAGGCTGAACATTTATTCCGCCAAAAAATTCCAAAGCTTCCAGACTCCAGACCTGTTCCATTTCTTTAGACTGCTCTTCGACAATCGCGATAAGATCTTCTTCAAATACTTCTTTTTTCTTATCCGCCAGATCTTTAAACCGGCTAAACGCAATATCCAGCTGTTTTTTATTCAGTTTAAACCCAAGCCGCTCCAGCCGATCAGACAAAGCATGTCGGCCTGAATGTTTGCCCATCACCAAGCCTTCACCGTAAAATCCCACGGTTTCCGGACTGATAATTTCATAAGTCTGGCGTTTTTTCAGTACGCCGTCCTGATGAATCCCGGATTCATGGCGAAAAGCATTACCGCCGACAATTGCCTTATTCGGAGCAACCAAAAAACCCGTCAGCTTACTGACCAATCTACTAGTTTTATAAATCTCTTTTGTTTTAATGCCACAATACATGTTTTTAAAATGATCTTTCCGGGTAATCAAGCTAAGCACAATTTCTTCCAAAGCCGCATTACCCGCGCGCTCGCCTATGCCATTAATCGTACATTCAATCTGTCCCGCGCCATTTTTAATCGCTGCCAAGGAATTAGCCACAGCCAAACCCAGATCATTATGACAATGTACCGCGATAATCGCTTTGTTTATATTCGGCACTTTATTACAAATATCATGAATCAGCTGACCAAATTCATCAGGCTGGGCAAAACCAACTGTATCCGGAATATTCACTGTAGTTGCTCCGGCTTTAATAACTTTTTCAATCACTCGAAAAAGGAAATCTTTTTCGGTTCGTGAAGCATCTTCCGGTGAAAACTGAATATCATCAGTAAATTTACCGGCGTATTTAACCGCGGCTTCCGCTATCTTTAGAATTTCACTTTCCGCTTTTTTTAATTTGTACTTCATATGGATTTTTGAAGTAGCCAAAAAAACATGAATCCGTTTTCTTTTAGCCGGCTTAAGCGCCTGCGCGGCTGCTTCAATATCTTTATTTAATGATCTTGCTAAGCCGCAAATAATCGCGCCTTTAACCTGCCGGGCGATCTGCTGCACACTATCAAAATCACCCGGAGAGGAAATCGGAAAACCGGCTTCAATAATATCAACACCTAAACGGACAAGCTGACGCGCGACTTCCAGTTTTTCCTGATCACTCAGACTCGCCCCCGGAGCTTGTTCGCCATCTCTTAATGTGGTATCAAATATCTTTATTTTCTTTTCCATTTTCTTTCTCCACATCCATATATTCTAATTTCCACAATCCCTGATTATGGAAAGGTCAGATTAGCCTTTTTTCGCAAGTGTTTTATACTTCCTTGGAAAGTGTTTTATACTTCTTTAGAATCTATCCATTTCATCATTTTTCTTAGTTTACGTCCGACAACTTCAATCGGATGGTTTTTTTCTTCTTCTTCCATCCGCTTAAAGTTCTTTTTGCCTGTTTTACATTCATTGATCCATTCTTTGGCAAAAGTACCATCTTGGATTTCCGTAAGGATCTTTTTCATCTCTTCTTTTGTCTTATCATTAACAATCCTCTTACCGCGAGTCAAATCACCGTACTCCGCGGTATTAGAAACAGAATAGCGCATATAATCAATTCCGCCCTGATAAAAAAGATCGACAATTAATTTAAGCTCATGCAAACATTCGAAATAAGCAATCTCCGGCTGATATCCCGCTTCAATTAGAGTTTCAAAACCTTTCTTAACCAGCTCTGATGCTCCACCGCATAAAACAACCTGCTCACCGAATAAATCTGTTTCTGTTTCTTCTTCAAAAGTTGTTTCAATAATCCCGCCGCGTGTTCCGCCAACACCTTTACCATAAGCTAAAGCAATTTCTTTTGCCTTGCCCGTTGCATTCTGAAACACAGCTATTAAGCAGGGAACTCCGCCGCCTTTTTCATATTCACTACGTACTAAATGGCCAGGGCCTTTTGGCGCGATCATAAACACATCAATATCTTTATTCGGAACAATATGTTTAAAATGAATATTAAAACCATGCGAGAACATAATTGCTTTGCCTGCTGTTAAGCTTGGCTTGATTTCTTTTTCATAAAGCTCGCCCTGGTATTCATCAGGAACTAAAATTTGAATAATATCCGCTTTTTTAGTAAGCTCAGCCGCGGTCATTGGTTGAAAACCATGTGACTTAGCCAAGTCAAAATTTTTATTTCCCGGCATTTCTGAGACAATAACGGTTAATCCAGAATCTCTTAAATTCTGCGCCTGAGCATGCCCCTGACTGCCATAACCAATAATTCCAATTATTTTTCCATCGAGTAATTTTAAATCCGCGTCATTATCATAATACATCTTTGCCATAATAATCTTCCTTTCTTACTTGTTTTTATTGTTTTGCTTCTGAACTAATGAATTTAATTCTTGCTCATCTGCTGTTTGTTTTAAAGCCTCGCCAAAAGTTATCTTATTGCTTAATACTAAATCACACAATGCCTGATTCATTGTTCTCATCCCGAAACGTCGTCCGGTTTGAATCAGTGAATAGATCTGATGTACTTGATTTTCTCTGATCAGGTTCTGGATTCCCGAAATCATAGTCATAATCTCCATTGCTAAGGACCTGCCTTCTCCTTGAGCATTAGGAATTAATCTCTGAACTAAAACTCCGACTAATACCAATGAAAGCTGCACCCGTATTTGCTGCTGCTGATGCGCTGGAAACACATCGACTATTCGGGTAATTGAATTAACCGCACTGCTGGTATGCAATGTGGCAAAAACTAAATGCCCGGTTTCCGCTAGAGTCAAAGCTGCCTGAATTGTCTCAAGATCCCGCATTTCGCCAATAACTACAATATCCGGATCCTGACGCAATACATGCTTTAATGCTTCAGCAAAAGAAAGAGTATCTGTACCCAGCTGGCGTTGATTAATTGTACAAAGCTGATGCTTGTGCAAATACTCAATCGGATCTTCCACAGAAATTATATGCGCTCTTCTGCGCTTATTAATATAATCAATGATCGCTGCCTGAGTAGTTGATTTACCACTACCAGTTGCCCCAGTAAGCAGAACTAATCCATTTGGTTTATCCGCGTATTCTTTAACTATCTCCGGTAATCCCAACTGTTCAATTGTCGGAATAATAAACGGAATAACCCTTGCGGCCATGGCAATCGATCCGCGCTGATAATATAAGTTTATTCTAAAACGACTGACTCCCTCCAAACCGCAGGAAAAATCAAGTTCTTTTCTTTGTTCAAACCATGCTATCTGATCACTGGTCAAAAGGCTATATGCCAATGTTTTTAGTGTTTCTGGATCTACCGGCTCACTGGTCGTATAAGTTAATTGCCCGCCAATCCGCAACTGCGGCGGAATCCCTACTGTAAGATGTAAATCCGAGGCGCCTCTATCAACAATCAGCTTGAGCAAGAAATCCATTGTCAGCATAATTCACTCCGTTTCCCGATAAACCGGTTATTTAAAACATATTACTGCGCTATGGCAATCCTACCAGTTCTCACCAGTTCTTCAATCCCCAGGGGCGCTAAGCAATCAAGCAAATCAATCAATTGTTTTTTCTCAACAACAGCTTCGATTACCGCAAGCTTTGCATCATAAGATAAAATAGTCGCTGAAAATTTCTTAACTAAACTTACTAATTTCAGCTTAGATGTTTTAGCGGTTTTAACTTTAACTAAAATTAATTCTCTTTCAAAAAATTTCTTTTTTGTCAGATCAGTTACTGATATTACATCGACAAGTTTCTCCAGCTGTTTTTTAATTTGATCCAAGATTTTTTCTTCTTTAGCATCAACTACCAAGCTAACTCTCGACATTGTCGGATCATGCGTTTCGCCCACAGCCAATGAATCAATATTAAAACCGCGCGCACTAAACAAACTGGACATTCGCGCCAGAACTCCGGGCTTATTTTCTACCAAAGCATAAATTATATGTTTCATGTTTTTAACTCCCTATTATTTAAAAGACAAAGGTTACGTTTAAGGTTACGATGCCCGTTTCGTTTTAGGGCAAAGTCTATCGGCTTAAAATTTATTATTTTAAACCGTGACCGTTAACATTACCGATACGGGCTTCGTAACCGTCAAACCTTTTACCGCTTTTTCTGTTTCATGTTTTTTCTCAATACTCAATACTCGATACTCAATACCGCTTTTAAGCCATTCCTCCGATCATCCGGTCTATCGCCTCACCCGCAGGAACCATCGGAAAAACATTTTCTTCTGGTTCAACTACAAAATCAAGAAAAACGACATTGGGAATAGCAATTGCCTGCTTAATTGCCGCGGCAACATCCGCTTTTTTGTTAACTCTAATCCCGGCAGCGCCATAACTTTCCGCTAATTTCACAAAATCCGGACCAGTGATTGGCGTATTCGCGTATCGGCGATTATAGAACAGCTCTTGCCATTGTCTGACCATTCCCAAATATCCATTATTCAATATCGCCACTTTAACATTTACCTTGTTCGCTACAGCAGTCGCCAGTTCTTGGATATTCATTTGAATCGAACCATCTCCCGCGATATCAAAAACTATTTTATCCGGCCTGCCCAATTTCGCGCCAATCGCCGCCGGAAAACCATAGCCCATTGTCCCCAGCCCACCGGATGAAATCCAGGTGCGCGGCCTCGTATATTTATAATACTGCGCTGCCCACATCTGATTCTGGCCAACTTCAGTACAAATAATCGCCTCACCTTTAGTTATCTTATAAATCTGCTCGACAACATACTGTGGTCTGATTTTTTGACCAGCTACTTTATACTGCAAAGGCGCTTTTGTTTTCCAGCCATGAATTTTTTTAAGCCAAGCATCTGTTTGTAATCTTTTTACAATTTTATTCAAAGCCTGCAAACCCTGCTTTGCATCGCAAATAACCGGAATATCTACCCGAATATTTTTGCTGATCGCGGTGGGGTCAATATCCAGATGAATTACTTTTGCATCCGGGGCAAACTTATCAATCCGACCGGTTACCCGATCATCAAACCGCGCGCCCACAGCGATAATCAAATCACTTTCCATTATCGCATGATTTGCGTATGCTGTTCCATGCATCCCGAGCATTCCCAAAGCCAGTTCATTGGTTTCCGGAAAGCCGCCCAAACCCATTAAAGTCGTGGTTACCGGCGCATTGATCTTTACCGCGAATTCCAACAGCTGATCATGCGCTTGGGAAATTATAATTCCGCCGCCGGCATAAACAACTGGTCTTTTGCTTTTTTCAATCAGCTTGGCTGCCTTTTTAATCTGCTCCATCGGCACGGCAATTTCCGGATTATAAGAACGCATTTTAATTGTTTCCGGATAATGAAATTCCATGCTCTGTTTTTGAATATCCACCGGAACATCAACAACAACCGGGCCCGGCCTGCCAGTCGCGGCAATATAAAAAGCTTCTTTTATAGTACTGGCCAGTTCAGATATATCCTTAACCAGATAATTGTGTTTTGTAATCGATCTTGTTATTCCAGTAACATCCGCTTCCTGAAAAGCATCATTACCAATCAAAGCACTGTTTACCTGTCCGGTAATCGCAACCATGGGAATAGAATCCATATGCGCTGTTGCCAAACCAGTTACTAAATTAGTTGCCCCTGGACCAGATGTTGCCATGCAAACCCCGACCTTGCCGGTTGCCCGGGCATAGCCATCAGCAGCATGTGCCGCGGCCTGTTCATGACGAACCAGAATAAAATCAATGGGAGCATCGTACAGCGCGTCAGTAAGCGGCAAAACCGAACCACCAGGATAACCAAATAAAACCCGTACTCCTTCTTTTAATAGTGACTCAACAATAATCTCCGCACCTGTCTTTTTCATAATATTTCCTTCTTATTTTTTATCATTCAATATCTAAAACCGCGCCTTTGCTGGCTGAGCTTACCATCTTCGCGTAACGCTTAAGCCACCCGGTATTTATCTTTGGTGGCGGATGTTTTACATGGCGCAGTCTTTCGGCTATTTCCTGATCAGTTAAATTTAAATGTAATTTTCTATTTTTTATATCAATGATTATTTCATCATTGTTTTTTACCGCCGCGATCGGACCACCCGCTGCTGCTTCAGGAGAAATATGCCCTAAGCAAGGACCTCTGGTTCCCCCGGAAAATCTGCCGTCAGTAATTAAAGCAACATCATCCGACATGCCCATTCCGACAATCGCCGCTGTCGGCGCAAGCATTTCCCGCATACCCGGCCCGCCGCGCGGACCTTCATAACGCACAACCAAAACCGTGCCTTTTTCAACTTTAGCAGAAAGAATATCTTTCATCACCGCTTCTTCACTATTATAGACACGCGCCTTACCTTTAAAGTACATCATCTTCTCACTGACAGCGGACTGTTTTACAACTGCGCCTTCTGGGGCTAAGTTGCCAAACAGTACTGCTATCCCTCCTTCTTTATGATGCGCTTTATTAAGCGGCCGGACAATCTCTTCATTAAGTACTTGAGACTCATTTGCCAGCTTTTTTACATTAGTTCCGCAAACAGTCGGATTATCATTCAAACGATCTTTAAGCCTATGCATTACCGCGGGAATTCCCCCGGAGTATTCAAGGTCTTCCATAAAATATTCTCCGCCAGGCCTCAGATCAGTTATATGCGGAGTTTTTTTGCTTATTTCATCAAACTCATTCAAAGAAATTTCTATGCCGCATTCATGAGCAATAGCCATAAGATGCAGGACAGTATTGCTTGAACCGCCCAAAGCCATATCCACCATAATCGCGTTTTCCAGAGATTTTTTATTCATGATCATGCTGGGCGTAATATTTTCTTTGACTAATTCCACGATCCGCTCTCCACTTGCCTGAGCCAATCGTTTCTTTTTTGCCATACCAGCTAATCCAGTACCGCAACCTGGCAAAGACATTCCCATGGCTTCAGTCAAACAGGCCATGGTATTCGCTGTATATAATCCCTGACAAGAGCCCTGACCGGGGCAAGCTTCCATTTCCAAGCAGGAAAGTTCCTGTTTGCTCATCTCGCCTCTTTTAGTCAAAGACAAAGCTTCAAAGGTATCCCGGACAAAAGATAAACGTTTCATTCCCTGTCTGCCGGAAAGCATTGGCCCGGCAGTCAAAATAATTGCCGGAATATTTAGACGCGCTACGGCCATAAGCATGCCGGGAGTAATTTTATCGCAATTTGTAATACAAACCAGTCCATCGGCACAATGCGCTTTGACCACTGATTCCACAGAATCAGCAATCAATTCCCGGGAAGCAAGCGGATAATGCATGCCCTCATGCCCCATAGCAAGCCCATCACAAATCCCGGGCACTCCAAAGAAAAACGGCACTGCGCCCTGACTGACTATACCTCGTTCGACAAATCTTTCCAAATCGCGCATCCCAACATGCCCTGGGATAAAATCATTAACCGAGCTAGCTACAGCAATAAACGGCTTACTCAAATCTTTTTTAGAAATACCTGTGCCAAACAGCAAAGCTCTATGCGGTGCACGTTCCAACCCTTTTTTAATTTGATCACTACGCAAAATTATTTCTCCTTAATTTTACTTGCAACTTAAACCAACAAACCCTATATGAGAACAAAGAAGACAGAATAATCTGTCTTCTGCTTTTTGAATTAAAAATTTAAAATACATTACTAATTAATTAGAATATCAATTTTTCCTTTGCCCTGATCAAAATTATCCAAAGCACTGCCGACAATCATACCCGGCAATACTTGATTTTCATTGGCTTTCATCGCGTACCCAGGCTCTGATGATGTGACTAGAATATCACCTCTTTTAATCGGTCCATTTTGCGTATTCACATTACACTTAACAACCCCGGACAAAGCCAAAGGCTTATTGCCTGCCATATCTCCCATATATATTTTTGGTGCCTCAGATATAACTCCAGCCACTTTAGTATCAAATTTAACAGTTGAACGAGTAACAGTCAAATCATTATCTTTGCTAATAACAACGACATCGCAAGCGTCACCGGCTTCAACCTTTATTCCTTCAGCAATATCCCATACTTTTTTACCTTCATGATTCCTCGCATCAGGATATGGAGTTACCATTACAAATTTAACGGCAGTACAAGTAGCAAACTGGGCTTCTCCTCCGAGAAAATTATCTTGAAAATTAATTGAGTACGCCCCCATAGGCACAGCACTCATAACCATGGTTCCCATATCCGTATCATCAAACTGCAAACCATTAATAACTGTCAGATGATGCAAATCACTCTGTCCGCTAGGGTCCCCAAAACAAGTACGGTTCAAGACATCTAGCTGTGAATCATTAAACTGTTTAGCGACTAAAGTATTATACACCGCTCTGACTTCACCCCCGGCGGTATCATAACGGAATCCATGAGTATCCAAAACTAGCGATTTAATAGCCCCTTGCTGGGCAAAACTCAAAACCGCTGATCCTAACAATAGCAGGATTATCTGAATAAAAACTATTATAAAATGATTTGTTTTTTTCTTCATAAATAAGCTCTTAATTTTAATTTTTATTGACTAAAACAAAAATTTTAGCCTGACCTGAAGTTAATTCCTGCAAAGCTTTGCCGACCAACATCCCAGGCTTGACTTCTTTGCTCGAAGCCCTCATCGCGTAACCTGGCATTGAAGAACTTACCAGCAAATCACCTCGTTTGATCGCTCCATTTTCTGTGATTGCATTGCATGGGACAATCCCGGCTAAAGCTAATGGCGTGCTATCTTCTCCTGCTCCCATATATATTTTGGGGTCAGAAGAAACAATCCCGGCAATTCGACAATCAAATTTTTCAGTTGATTTAACCAAACCTTTTTCCGGATCATCGCCGATGATCACAACATCACCCGCCGTACATTCTGTAATTAGCATGCCTTCAGCAATATCCCACACATAATTACCGCCATTTATTTCATATGTTGGCGGAGGCGCTGGCCCAGTCATTACCAGCTTATCTGCCGTAACAATATTAAGAAACGCATTGCCGGTCACAAAATTAATAGTCCATGTACCGCTTGGCCCAGCAACTAAATTTACAATCATCCCATTAAAAATCCGTAAAGATTCCAGCTGACTCTCTCCGCTAGGATCAAACCAACGAGCCACATTATCAAAATCAATATATATAGAAGAAGTAAGCTGATCATAAATCCCAAACGGACAAGGATAAAAAGTTGTTAAAGTTATTTCTTCCGGAGATGTTTGCGATGTTGCCGTGGAAGAATAGATCAATATTCCGATCAAAGTAACTATCACACAAAGTAATAAATATTCTTTATTTAGCTGCTTTATTTTTTGCAAAAATCGTTTAATTTTTGGCACCATTATTTGCCTCCGCCATATTATTTAGATTGAAATTATAAAAACAAGTCAATAATTACTACCAATTAACAGTTGCTCTAATTTTTTGATTCGTTCCCACAACAACTATATCTATTCCAACAGTCATCGGCGCAGTATTCATCGCCGCGGGAGTTGCTTGCCCTAAGGAAAGTAAGGACATCACCCGGATTAAAGCCCCTTCTGCCGCATAAAACGACATACTGTGCTTAATATTTCTGACCACAACATTATGCAGATTATTCGCATAAGCCATCATATAAACCGCGATCAAGGAAACAATACTAATATAAATAAATGCCACAACCATTGCCTGGGCTTTTTCTCTGGTTGTCTTCTTCTGGATATTTCTATCCAATAAAAATTTTATTTTGCTCATCAATTCACCATGTTGTTCCAGTTGGGCCAGGTATTGGCGTAACCGAAGGAGCGCAGCGCAAAGTGATCTGTTTGCTCAGCGTAATTCGATGCCTTCTCACTCCCACACCAGCCATCGGATCATCAACCATACCCTCTACGGTTAAAAGAACATGCACGCAATTATAGGCAATCGGCTGAAAATCAAACTGAATGAGATTATCCGCGATTGCTTGAGGCGGATTTCCATCATTTCGATCAATCATCAAGCGATTTCTCGTCCACTCAGGATCAAAGTAATTCTCCCCATAAATTTGCACTTTTTCATGCGAAGGAAAATCCCCGGCAACATCTGATAAATCACCCCTAATAAACGAAGCTTGTGTTGCCTGGCGCAAAAAAAGACCTGTTCCCACAGTCATATCACAAACATTCATCGCATTGGAATCTCCCAATGTCGGCATATCCGCATTATAAGAATTAGCAGCGTCAAGACCAAAGACCCCGGGGCTAAGCTCCTGTTGATAACCATTAGCACCGTAAAAGCTGCCTACAGGCTGTGCGTGTGCAGGCGCTGTCCATGATCCATAACAATTAGAACGGATGACCTCATTGGTAATCAGATTCATTGCTGTTGAAGCATTTGTATAAACACTAAAAGCATCCTGCATATATCTTATTGTTGCTAAAGAAAAATAAAAAATCACTCCAGTGGCGACAAGGACAACAACCATTAACATTGCGGAAATCTGCACTTCGATTAAGGTAAAACCACGATTTATTTTCATATTATTCAGTCCAGTTTATCGTAACTTTAATCTCTTGTAAATGCACTTGCGGCGCGCCGTGATTTATTCTTGTAATAACAGGAGCCAGAGCAGCCTTTTCGTCTATCAGATAGTTTCGATTAGCCGCAGTATCAGCCGGGTCAATATAAGCGTTTCTACAATCCGATCTTTCTCGTTCAATAATAGATTCCGCCCAATTTAAAGCAATCAGCTTATTCCGCGCAAGACCCATTAAATTACTGGCATTTCGATAAGTAGCAAGCAAAGCCGCCACTACTACAGTAAGTAATAGTGCTGATAGCACAACTTCTACTAAAGATAACCCTTTTTTATTTAAGCATTTTTTATCCATAATAATCCTGAATTTAATTATAACATTATGCCTTTTAAAGTCAATGTTTTTTGAATACCCGCTTGACCCTGGCAGAGATACCGCAAGTAATCTCATAAGGAATAGTATCACATAAAGTTGCAAGAGTCTCGCTAAATATTGCTTGCCTTTTTTCCCTGCCGATCAAAGTAACAATATCGCCTAGCTTTACCCGAGAAGCCAGACCAATATCAACCATAAGCTGGTCCATACAAATTCTCCCGACAACCGGCAATAATTTACCTTTGATTAAAACCTGCGCTTTATTGGACAAAGCTCGTGAATATCCATCGGCATAGCCTATAGATACAGTGGCAATTTTAGTTTTAGTTTGGGTAATATAAGTCCGGCCATAGCTGATTGCTCTGCCTTGATCAACTGTTTTTAAAAAAACTATCCTGCTCTTTAACTCTAATACTGGCTTTAACTTAAAACAAGACTTTGCTTTCATTGCTCGGTCCGGATACATACCATAAAGCATTAGCCCCGGCCGAACCATATTAAATAGTTTTGGTTTGAAATTTTTTAAGTGAAAAACCGCGCTGCTATTTGCCCCATGAACCAGCGAAATAGTAATATTATTTTGTTTTAATTTATTAATCAATTTCTCAAAAATAATTATTTGCTGTTTAGTAAATTCAAGATCCGTATCCGCGCTGGGGAAATGAGTAAAAACCCCTTCAATCAGCAGATTTTTCATTTTAAAAATTTTAATTATCTGCTCATAAGCTTCCTGATGCCATATTCCAATTCGCCCCATACCTGTATCGACTTTAATATGAACCTTTGCTTTTTTTCCAGCAGAAACATTATTATTTAGCTTTAAAGCGCCCCTCAGATCCGCGACCGTCAAACTTATTTGTGCATTAATTGCTTGTTTCATCTGACTTTTATCAACCACATTACCCATAACCAAAATTGGAGCTTTAATTTTCCCGGCTCGCAAAACCATTGCCTCATTAACACTGGCAACTCCCAGATAATCAACCCCACATCTTTCCAGCTGCCGAGAAACTTCCAGCATGCCATGACCATACGCATCGGCTTTTACAGCCGCAAGCATTTTAACGCCTTTACCGGCTTGGCGTTTCAACTGAAAAAAATTTGACTTAATATTTGCCAAATTAATTTCAGCCCAAGCCGGATAATGAATTGTCTTTTTATTTAGCATTATTATTCTTTTGGGTTTTTCTTACTGTACAAGTATTTGCGTATAAATACATTGGCACGATTTCTTTGGCTTGTTTTAATTTTTTGCTTTGATATTCCCGATAACATAACTTGGCAAAAACATTTGGGTCAGTATACCATAATTTTTCCCGAGCAAAACTAGGATTTAGGTTTTTATAGCTGCTTATTTGTTCTTTATATAAACCCACCCCGTCTCCGCTAAACACGACCTCTGGATTTAGATTAACCATCAAATCCTCAATCGGCCCTAAAAAATACTTGCCCTGTTTTTTCAAGTTATTTCCTGAATTTTTAAAAATCGCGGCATATGCTTGTTTACGTTTTGCGTCAATAATTGAACATATAGTTTTTTTAGAATCAAGACAATTATGCGCGATAAGATCCAAACTGCTCAGACTGATAATCGGAAGATTCAAACCCAGACTCAATCCTTTTACCGCCGCAATTCCAATGCGCAATCCGGTAAATGAGCCTGGCCCGATATTTACCGCCAAACAATCCAGGTCTTGAAGTCTGATTTTTTGTTTGTCTAATATCTTTTGGATTTCCGGGATTAAAAACTGTCCATGAGCCCGCGCTTTAGCTTGATTAAATTTCCTTAAAACACGCTCATTTTCCATAAGCACAATGCACAAAAATTTGCTTGATGTATCTATCGCTAAACAAATCATAGTATCCTTATCGATAATTTAATAATTATTTAATTAAATTTTTAAATTTATTAAGCAAGCGCTGATATTTATCCCCCCGGGCTTTCAGCCTAAATCCCCGCTTCTCCTCGCCCAGCAAATCAATATTAATGTCCAAATACTCATCTGGCAGCAAATCGCCGGCTCTTTTGGCCCATTCAATAACAAAAACTCCCTCACGGTCAAAATAATCTTCAATCCCCAAAAAAGATATCTGCTCAACATTATTCAGCCGATATAAATCACAATGAAACAGCTGTATGTTTTTCCCTTTATACTCCCGAATCAAAACATAACTAGGGCTATTAACTTTTTTTTCATTAATCCCCATACCCTGAGCAATCCCTTTGACTAGAGTTGTTTTGCCAGCCCCCAAATTTCCCGATAAAGCAATCACATCCCCTGGCTTTAAAAACTCAGCCAGTTGTTTTCCCATAGCGATTGTTTGCTCAGGAGTATTGGTTGTTAAATTTAGCATATAATCAAACTCGAATATCTGTTATTTTAATTAAAATGACGATATCCGCCCGGTTTTATTTTAGTTGATTTACCCTGTTTACTGATCAATTGCAGGCTTGCTTCTTGAGCCGTAATTCGGCCGATACAAGATAATTTTGTTTTTTTAAACGGCCAAGCTAAGATTAATTTCTTCGCCGCTTTTTCGCTTAAAGTAAATAATAGTTCAAAATCCTCACCCGCATAAAAAGCATTGTCTAAGCCACCGGCTTTGGCATCTACTGGAATATCCTCCTGCTCCAAGATTGCCCCTTTTTTGCTTTGTTTTAAAATGTGCCCTAAATCAGCAATTAATCCATCAGAAATATCCAGCATTGAATTTAATTTATAATTAGATACTAAAAATCTTGATTCCGCTATTCTCGGAGTAAAATTCAAATGTCCTCCAAAGCGAGAACCGCCCAGCTCGCCGGTCACAAAAATATAATCCCCTGTTTGAGCATTACTTCTTAAAACTAATTGCTTGCGCTTAACTTGGCCGCATAAAAAAACATCAATAATGATTTTTTCCGCGGCATTGGTATCTCCCCCAATAATATCCACTGAATATTTTAGCGCTGTTTTTTGTATTCCTTTGTAAATTTTTTTGGCAAACTCGCTATCTAGTTTTTTAGGAAAAGCCACGCTAACAATCGCATAAAGCGGCCAACCGCCCATTGCGGCAATATCGCTTAAAGAACAAGCAAGAGCTTTGTGTCCAATAGCTTGAGGATCAGCGCTTCTCAGAAAATGAACATCTTCAATCAGCATATCCGCGGTAAAAAGCAAACAGTCTTTCGGGGAAATACTTACTACCGCGGCATCATCGCCAATCCCTTTTAAAACTGCTTTATTGCGTAATTTTTTTTTTGCGATAGCAGCAATAAAATTAAATTCACCAAGCTGGGACAAAGTCTTCATATTTTTAAAACACGTTTAATCTTGTTTTTATCCGGCGCTTCGATCAAGCCAAAATCCGTAACAATCGCACTAATAAGTTTAGCCGGAACAACATCGAATGCCGGGTTATAAACCTTTACTTGCTCCGCGACCATCGGACGCTTATACCAGTTTTGTCTGATTTCACTCGCGCTGCGCTGTTCAATCGGAATCTGATTTCCACTAGCTAAACTTAAATCAAATGTCGATGCCGGAGCCACAACATAAAAAGGCACTTTATGAAATTTTGCTAATACTGCCAATGAATATGAACCGATTTTATTCGCCGCGTCTCCATTTGCCGCTATCCGATCTGCGCCGACAAAAATTTTATCGATTTTTTTCTGCTGCATAAAATATCCTGCCATATTATCGCAAAGCACAGTTACATCAACTTTATTTACACTTAATTCCCAGCAAGTTAATCGCGCGCCCTGCAGCAGAGGGCGAGTTTCACAAGAAAATACTTTTACGTTTTTAGCCAATTGATTAGCCCTGTAAATAACTCCCAGTGCTGTACCCATTCCAACAGTTGCCAGCATCCCCGCATTGCAGTAAGTCATTATTCGATCATTTTTTTTAATCAAGACTTGTGCATTATTTGCCATCTCAGCGCAACTTTGCTTATCTTCGGCAATAATCTTCTGCGCTTCTTTAAACATTATTTTTTTAATTAAAACAATAGATTTATCTTTATTTTGCAAAGCAATATTTCTCATCCGCTCAAGAGCCCAAACCAGATTAACTGCTGTCGGCCGAGAAGACGCAAGATAATTAAATAAATCGTTTAAATTTTTTTCAAAAGCAGAAAAACAGTTTTCATTTTTTTTGCTTATCCCCAAAGCCATGCCCAAGGCAGCTGCCGCTCCAATCGCCGGGGCGCCTCTAACTTTTAAGGTTTTAATTGCCTGCCAAACCTGTTTTACGGTTGAACATTCAACAAACACAATTTTTCCGGGCAATTTAGTTTGATCAATTAAAACAACTTTTCTATTTTTCCAAGTGATTGTTGCAAATTTCAATGTTCTTTTTCCTTTCCATAAACGCGAGTTTGATTTCTTCCTTGGGCTTTTGCCTTATTCAAAGCATTTAACGCATTAGCGAAAATTTCTTCTGCCTTGTTCGCACAAACATCTTCCAAGCAGCTTAAACCACAACTTATTGTCAGGCTTACCCGACATTCATCCTTGCCTAATTCACTGGTAACAACAAACTGGCGCATTCGTTCTACCGCTAAATAAGCATCATCCATTTCTGTTTCCGGAAGCAGCCAAGCAAACTCATCGCCACCATAACGGCATAAAATATCAGCTCCTCGAATATTTTGCAGAAAAATCGCCGCTAATTTTTTAAGCACCATGTCTCCGGTTACATAACCAAAAAGATCATTTACTTGTTTAAAATAATCGACATCAATTATCGCGCAGCAAAAATTACGTTTATATCTCCGGCCGCGAGCAAGCTCATCACTGATCCGATGATGAAAATAGGTTTTATTATATACTGTGGTCAGACTATCAATAACTGAAAATTTAATCTGATTATCAATGGTTTTTTTTAAATTTAACAAATTTCTTATTCTAACAATCAATTCGCGTTCATCAGAATTTTTATTTAAAAAGTCAGAGGCACCCATCTCCAGACCAATAAGCTTTTCATCCGTTGTATTAACCGTCGTGTGAAACAATATCGGCAGACTAACATGCTGTTCACTTTTTCTTATTCTGCGGCATATTTCAAAACCGTCTGTATCTGGCAGCAGAACATCTAAAATAATCAAATCCGGCTTTTCTCTTTCCAATAGAAGAAATGCTGATTTTCCATCAGGCGCATGAATAAGCTCATAAGGCTCATTTTTTAACTTATTCTTTAATGTCTCTAGATCATTAGTATTATCCTCAACAACGAGTATCTTATGTTCCAAGACATCCCCCTTTCGCTAAACCCTGTTTATTTGTAAAATTAAAACCCGCAAGAATCCTATTTTCTACCATAAAAACTTATTTGGTTTCTTCCCGCTTTTTTCGCTTTATACAAAGCAACATCAGCCTGTGTCACCAGCTCCTCCATACCTAAAGCGCCCCCTTCTACCAACGAGCTTATGCCGCAGCTAAGCGATATAAAAACCGGTTTTTCTTCAGTTGCCAGATTTATTTTTTCCACCTTACTGCGCACGCGCTCCGCAGTAACATAAGCCCTCTGAAAATTAGTTTCCGGTAAAAGCAAACCAAATTCATCACCACCATAGCGGCATAAAATATCCGCGGTTCGGATATTGCTGCGCAGGATATCGGCTATAGACTTAAGCGCTTTATCACCGATCGGATGCCCCAAAGTATCATTAACTTCTTTAAATTTATCCACATCGATAATTAAACAACAAAAATCCCGATCATAGCGCCGTGCGCGTTCAAACTCATCCCGCAATCTATGCTGAAAATATCTGCGATTATAAACATGAGTTAAACTATCAACAACCGAAAGCCGGACCACATCATCATACAGCCTTTTAGTGCGTAATAAATTTTTAATTTTAATAATAAGCTCTCGGCTATCACAATCTTTGCTTAAAAAATCCGAAGCTCCCAGTTGCAAACCAAGAAGTTTATTATCCATATTCAAGGATGAGCTAAAGAAGAGTATCGGAATATTTAGAAAACGTTCTTCCGAACGAATTATTTTGCACAATTCGAATCCATCAGTTTCGGGTAAAATAAGATCAAGGATAATCAAATCCGGATTTTCTTTTTCCATAAGCTCAAACAGATTTTTTCCATCTGATGAGCGCACAATAATAAATTTCTCATTTACTAATGTTTGTTGAAAGGAATCAAAATCTTTTTGAGTATCTTCAACAATAAGAATTTTGCTCGTCATTTTTTTCTTCTCCCCTTTAAAAAACGCAAATATATTGCATTATTCGGGCACATTTCACTACAGCAAAGACAAAGTATACATTTTTTTGGATTAATTTTTACTTTTAAATTTAATTGTTCAATTGTTTTTTGCGGGCAAATTTTTACGCACATTAAACAATTATTACATTTCTTAGCATCGATAGTCAACATTAACGGAATAAACCGTAAAATACTTTTTAATAAAAAATTGGGTATTTTATATATGCCCATTATTTCAGGTAAAGCAAAATCATTAACTAATACTTTAGCTATGGACTCTCCGATTACTTGAATATTATTCAAATCCCCCTGTCCCAATTTCCGATCATGCGCTATTTTTATACTCGGCACAGAAAACGGGTCAAGGCCAATTATTTTGGATACAACAGCATCCGCCGCAACCGCATCTGCCGATGCAATCACCAATCCAAGTTTATATGGATCGCCTCCGGAAGGGCCTTCTCCTTGCATAGCCAGAACCCCATCGATAATACTTAAATCAGGAATAGCCATTGAATATATTCTTACTAATTCTTTGGCAAAAACCTGAAAATTCGGCGCTTTCTTATGACAATGGACTTTATACAAACCAGGAACAAGACCAAAAACATTTTTAATCGCGCAGGTTAAGGTTGTCAGATTATGCGTTTTAAGCTTAGGCAATGATATTACAACATCAACCTCGTCTTTTATCCTGGCAAAGGGAATCCCCTCTATTTGTTTAATTTTATCAAATCTAACCAGCTCCGCGTTTTCTTCCTGAGCAACTTGCTTGATCCCGCATTGTTCATAAATATCTTCGGCTTTAACTAATCCCCCGGGACTATCCCCAATAAATATTTTATCCGTAACGGTTTTTACCAACCGAATAACTGCCCGAATAAATTCCGGGTGAGTTATTACCGCTTCCTCCGGCCTGGCGATTTTAAGAAAATTAGGCTTGAGCAATACTGATTGCCCTTTTTTAATAAATTTATCGATTCCACCAATCGCGTCAACTGACTGTTTTACAGATTGATAAAGCGCGTTTACTTCATAATCAGCACAGCGAATTATACTAACTTGCGACATAAACCCTGCTTAATTTTAATATTGTTATAAATTTAGCTGAAACATTTTAATATTAACTAATCTTAAAAAAACTTTTCGCGCTATCAGTTGTAACTTGAGCTAATTTTTCTAGGCTGATCTGTTTTATCCGAGCTACCTCACTTGCTAAAAAAGTTATATAAGCCGGCTCATTGCGCTGCCCCCGTTTCCCCTGAGGAGCAAGATACGGCGCGTCAGTTTCCAAAAAAATTCTATCCAAAGGGGTAAAAGCAATCAACGTTCTTAATTCATCCGCTTTTTTATAAGTAATGTTCGCGGTAAAAGAAACATAAATCCCTTTGTCCAAACATTTGCGCAAAAACTCTTTACTTTGGGCAAAACAATGAACTACTGCCGAATTTTGCCTATTAATATTTTCTGATATTATTGCTAAAAGATCATCAGCGGCATTACGACAATGAAAAATAATCGGCAGTTTTTTCCACACAGCTAAATCAATAAACTTGATTAAAACATCCTGTTGCTTTGCCTGTAAAACCTTTTCGATCAAAACTTTCGGATTATTATGGTCAAAATAATCTAGTCCTATTTCGCCAATCGCGACAACTTTTTGAGAACCCGCTAATTCCCCAATATATTGAATGTCTTGACTGTTTACCTGCTGGGCATAGTGCGGATGGATTCCCACAGCAGCAAAGATATTAGCATACTGTTTTGCTAATTTTATTGATTCTTCCGAACCTCTTATATCGGCCCCCACATTTACCAGATATTTTACACCTGCTTGCTCAGCGCGTTTAATAACTTCATCCCTATCTTGATCAAATTGCTTAAAGTCAATATGACAATGCGTATCAATCAGCATCTTCAATCCTCGGAAAAAGGGGTTCTTGCTTTTTAATACAGCCTGAACTGAATTGCTGCTGAATTTTATCCGCAGTCTCAGGCATAAACGGTTGCAAATTTTCCTGCACCTTATTAATCACAAAATTTAAAATAAAAATAAAATCAGATAACTGTTCCTGTTTATTTTCCTTAAATAAAACCCATGGTTTTGTATCTTCGATAAATTTATTCGCTAAATTAATCACTTCCCATATCTTCGATAAGGCTTGGGCAAAATTATAAATCTGCATTTGCTCAGCAACCGAATTATTAAGATTTTCCGCGAATTCCCACAAAGTCACTTGATGCTCAGCAATCCGCTTGATCGGAACATTACCTTGCACATATTTTTCAATCATTGTCGCGCTTCGATGGATTAGATTTCCCAAGTCATTTGCCAAGTCACTGTTTATTCTGCGAATAAGCGCTTGTTCGGAAAAATTACCATCTTCCCCAAAAGACATCTCTCTTAAAAGAAAATAGCGCAAACTATCTGCCCCGTATTTCTCTATTAACGCAACCGGATCAACTAATACTCCCGAGCTCTTTGATATCTTTTCTCCCTGTAAATTAATAAACCCATGAACAAAAACAGCTTTTGGCAGCTCAATATCAGCCGACATTAAAATCGCCATCCAGACCATAGTATGAAACCAAAGGATATCCTTGCCGATAAGATGAATATCTGCCGGCCAGAAATCCTCAAATCTCGGACTATCAGGATACCCGATTCCGCTTACATAATTTATCAACGCGTCAAACCAGACAAAAATCACATGTTCTTTATCAGCAGGAAAAGGAATGCCCCAGCTGAAATTAGAACGGGAAATACTTAAATCCCTAACCCCCTCTTTTATCCGATTAATTATTTCATTACGCCGAGTTTTCGGAAAAATAAAATCCTGATTATTAGCTATGTGATCTAGAACTTTTTGCTGATACATACTCATCTTAAAAAAATAACCATCTTCTTCAATCCAATCAGCTGGCTTTTTATGCACAGCGCACTTCCCATCAATTAAATCCCGCTCCAGATAAAAACATTCGCAATCAACGCAATAATACCCTTCGTATTTATCTTTATAAATATCCCCTTTATCCATCGCTTTTTTAAGGATAGCCAAAGCAACATCAATATGTCTTTTTTCCGTAGTCCGAATAAAATCATCATTTGAGATATTAAGCATTTTACAAAGCCCGATAAATTCCGCTGTCATGGCTATGACAAATTCTTCCGGACTCTTATTATCCTGATTAGCATACTTCTCAATCTTCTGACCATGTTCATCTGTTCCGGTAAGAAAAAAAACATTCCGCTTCTGGCTTCTTTGCCAACGCGCAATAGTATCAGCCAGGATTTTTTCATAGGCATGTCCGATATGCGGTTTCCCTGAAGGATAATCAATCGCTGTAGTTATATAAAAATTATTTTTCGCTTTCATGATTTTGTTTACATTTCCCTTTATCTTGATTTTGCGCGCATTTGGATTTCAGCGAAACCTCAATTTTACGTTCATCTTCTAATTCCACTAAAACCGTTTGTTTAAGCGTATGCACACTTAAAACTCTGCCTTTGCCTTCCGGTGTCTCGATATATTGTCCCTCTTTAGGCAGTTTTTTGCAAAATTCTTTATAGGTCTGATATTCATAGCCTAAACAACACATTAGTCTGCCGCAAAGACCTGATATTTTTTCCGGATTAAGCGGCATATTCTGCTGTTTAGCCATCCGGATAGTAACCGGCTCAAAATCCTTAAGAAACGCCGCGCAGCAAAGCTCTCTGCCGCAACAGCCGTATCCGCCAAACATCTTCACTTCATCCCGCACCCCGATTTGCTTCAATTCTATTCTTGCCTTAAAAAGGTGAGCAAGATCGCGAACTAATTCTCGAAAATCAACTCGGCCTTCAGCAGTAAAATAGAAAATTATCTTACTGCGGTCAAAAGAATATTCCGCTTCAACAAGCTTCATTTCCAGCTTGCGCTCAACAATCTTCTTTTGCGTTGTTTTAAAAATCGCTTTTATCTCTTTTTTATTAGTTAACATCTGTTCATGGTCCTGAGGAGTCATCAATCTTATAACTTTTTTAACCGCGCCTTTTATATCCTGAGCATTTTTTTCCCCAACAGAAATAACTTCCGCGCAATCCTGCCCGCGTTCAGATTCAACAATAACCATATCATTCGGATTGAGATTTAAATTGTTCGCGTTATAAGGCACCGGCTTTACCTGATCTTTCAATTTCACCTTTACTATTTTCACCATATTTTACTCCGAAATGTTTAGCAACATTTAATTATTAAACAGTTTTCCTGAATTTAGTTGTTTACAAACTTATACTTATCAATTGATTTTACCAATAAATCAATTGCCAGCTTAACATTAGCATTTCTACTAACATTGCTCTTCGTGATTATAACCTGTTCCAATATCTGTTCTAAAAAAGATTGTTGAAAAAGTCCTGACCATTGCTTTATTTTTTCTGGAGATTGATTGCTTAAAAACTTAACCCTCTCAGTTTTTAAGCCAATAATCAATATGTCCCGCATTACACAAGCCAATTCATATAAAACCTGCTCCACCCTGCTCCGGTCTAAGGCCCCCATATCTTCATACAAACTATTGTCACTGGGGATATCATCCTGTTCAAAAAAACGCTGAACAAGCTGATCAATCAGAGGTTGAGCTTCAGTTAAATCATTGCCGCCTTGAGAAAAGCGTACAAGCTTACAACGAGAAACAATCGTCGGCAAAAGCTCTGTTAAACTTTTTGAAATTAAAACTAAACTTGCATTCTGCGGCGGTTCTTCAAGTGTTTTCAGTAAAGCATTAGCTGCTTCCGGACCCATTCTTTGCGCATCTTGAATAATAAAAGTTTTTCTCTGTGCCTGAAAAGGCTTCAGGTTTATCTGCTCATTTAGCCCCCTGATATCTTCTATTTTAATTGAAGCTGAAGCCCCTTTGGGTTCAATCCAATGAACATCAGGATGCTGTCTAGCAGCAATTAATTGACAATCGCGGCACTGTCCGCAATAAACATCATCCTGACCAGGATTAACTTTATTCAAACATGCTTCTTGCTTAGATAAAGATTCAATAACCGTTTCTATTTGATTTTTATTATCGCCCACAAATAAAAAGCTCCCGCCATTAGCAAAAACCCTGGCAATACTTTGCGAATCGTTAAAAACATAACTATTTTTTATCTGCACTTTTTTTGTGTTTTCTTTTTTTAAAATTAAACTCATTATTTAGGATAGTCCTTAACTGATTTTGAATCGTTTTAATATCAGTATCCACTTTGATTATTTTTATCCTATCAGGGTTTTCTTTTGCTATCTTTAGATACCCCATCCTTACCCTTTGATGAAAAGAGATTTTGCGTTTTTCAAAACGATCACCTCTTCCACTCCGCACAAGCCCGATTTTTGGATCAATATCAAATAAAATAGTTAAATTGGGAATACACTTGCCGATTACTACTTTATTCAATTGATTTATCAGCTCAATATCTACCCCCGAGCCATACCCTTGATAAGCAACTGTAGCATCAATATAGCGATCAATGATCACTATATCTTTTTTTGCGATATTCGGCTGTATTTTTTCAATCCTTAATTGTTCCCGCGCTGCAATAAACAGCAATGTTTCAGACAAAGCACTAAGCTTACTTTTTCCATGCAATAAAATATTCCGGATTTGTTCGCCAAAGACTGAAGACCCCGGCTCTCTGAAAAAAGCAGTTTTAAAACCTTGTTTGGCTAAAAAACTACTTAATAAACGAGATTGAGTACTTTTCCCGGTTCCTTCAATTCCCTCAAAACTAATTATAAAAGCTTGTTTTTTGTGCATAATTCACCACCTTAATTTTAGCAGATATCCCCTTACATAGCAAGTCTTTCCAACATTATAAAGCCAAAACAGTAAACGATTAAAACCCTTAATAAAAAAAAGCGGCAACTTAAAAATTGAAAGTTGCCGCTTTTAATCATTAAGCTGTGATAACTAACTTATTTGCTTACCGCTAGTTGTCATTGTAAAAGAAGCATGTTTTATCCCTTTAACCGCACGCAGCCTCTGCGCCAGCTCTAAAATATCCTGTCCTTTTCCAAATGCCGCAATAATTTCTAAACAATTATCATGATCAAGATGAATATGCTGCGTTGATATGATTAATTTCTCAAAGTCATGCTGAATATCCATCACTTTATTAAGCATTGTTCTGTGATGATGACTGTAAACTAAACTAATAGTTGCCGCAACCTTCTTTTTCTGAGTATTCCAATCCTGTTCAATCAGCTTTTCCCGCATAAAATCAGCAATTGCTTGTGACCGATTAGAATATTGATGCTTTAAAATTAAAGCATCAAATTTATCCAGCAATTTCTTATCAATCGAAACCCCAAACCTAATCAGTTTTGCCACAAGAATCCCTTTTTTATCAAAAAATTATACAGCTACTACTTCCTTGATTGAAGGAAGTGCCTCTTTAATTCTTTTCTCTATACCCATCTTTAATGTCATCTGAGACATTGGACATGATCCACAGGCGCCTTTAAGCCTAACCTGAACAATCCCATCGGCAGTAACTGCTACCAATTCAACATTTCCACCATCAGCCTGAAGCATTGGTCTTATCTCCTCAAGTATCTTTTCTACCTGTTCTTTCATACTTCCTCCTCATCTGTTTGTTTGTTTATTTGTTTTTTATTTATAATATTTAGCAATTTTTTAGAATTATACTTACCCTTGACTATGAGTATATCCATTTTCGGAACCGCGAAATATTCTGCCAGCAATTCCATTACTCTTTTATTTGCCTTGCCTCTTTCCGGCGAAGCAGTCACTTTGACTAAATATTGCCCTTTTGCTTGCTCGGTTATTTCGTTTTTAGCCGCATTAGTAATTACTTTTATATTAATAAACATTATTCCGCTTTCCGCCTAAAACTCACAGATCCAAGATTATTTTTACCATATAAACCACGCATTCAATACCAAAGAAATTAGTCGCGAAAGCTAATGCGCTTCCCACTGTCCCGCGCCTATTTCTGTAGCGATTCTCTTGACTCCCGCTTGTTTATTATTATAATAAGCTTGGGCAAGCGCAGTCTTCGTCTTATGCGAGCCCGAATCAGCAGTAGCTGGTTTGCCAGTTACCGGATTTAATGCCGGAGTTACTGGCTTAGAAAAATCAGCTTGAATATTATACCAAGATTTAGGAAGTTCCTTTTTACTTAATATTATTCGCTGATCAATCATCTGGCCTCTTTTAATTAAAATCCATATTATGTTATGATATTATTCTGTTTTTTATAAGCACAATTCCAATTACCCGACCAATCTTCATGCAGAATATCTCGGATAGAAACACATTCAAAAAATTTACCCGAACGTGTTTTCTGCACTCCTCCTCGAGAATCATAAATATCACAAAAATACTCTCCATGAGGCTGGATTACTAGATGCATACAGGGATCATCTTGTGCCCCGCAGCAATTACCACAGCGCAGACAGGTTGCTTCAAATTTTTTTTCTTTTTCGAGCTGATATATTTGATATTCCATGATTATTTATACACCTCGACTCAATATATTGGATTATACGATAGCATAAAAAACACACCCCGTCAATTAAATGAGAGCCTGACTTACGGAGTGTTCTTTACGACGTCAAGTCAGCCTGCTCGAATTTAGTCCGAAATAGCTGCGGCCTAGCAGATATTTTCGGAATCATTATTATTTAAGCCTGACTTATGGAGCATCAAGCGACATCAAGTCAGCCTGCTCGAATTTAGTCCGAAATAGCTGCGGCCTAGCAGATATTGTCGGGATCCTTATTATTTTAAGCTGTAAGCCAATAACCTAAAAACTGCTTTATAAGAGCAACATCATTATTCTCAGTAATTTTAATATGAGCCTCTTTTCCTACTGTAACTACATTATGCCAAAGCCCCTTACGCAATACTATCGGCTTATCCAGAATAAAAGCCTCTATATTTTTAGAATTTTTCTTATTTGCAACATAAATAATCGACTTTCCTTTAATCGGCTCAAAACTCTCATAAGAACGCGGATGTTGCTCCAAAAAATCAACTTTTTTTTTGCGAACAATCAGATAAGCGATTCTCCATCCAGTGACTTTACTATCACGGATTACAATTCTAAATTGATTTTTTTCCGCTTTATTTTCAGGACCATCCCATTCGATAATAGAACCGTATTTTTTAAAACTTTGTTTTGTGATTTTTTGCGGTTTTATTTTCTTAAGAGTAAAAACTCTGCATTTATTCATTTATTTACACCATTATTTTTACTCCGCAATAATATCAATATCAACAGCAGGATTATTGTGGATTGTATTATGGATTAAGCATTTCTTAGCAACAGCTAAAACTGCACTTTTCCGTTTTCCCAATTCTGCATTGGGCATCTTAACATCAACCTTTATCTTATCCAATCGATCAGGGTTATGCGCTTTTTCCGCGCTAATTTTTATTTGCATACCCGCGGTATTAATTCCCACATTATTACAATAACTAGCAATATACACACCAACACAACTGGCAAGACTCACCAAAAACAGCTGAGGAGGCGTTGCCCCTTGATCTGCACCGCCATTTGTCTGCGGCAAATCAATGATTAACTGATGATTACCGCATTGAGCTGCGAAACTCATTTTTCCCTTATAATCGACAATAAGCTCCATATTTCTCTCCTATTTATCTGCTCCGATAAATACTAATTTTAAAATTAAAGCTTAATATGCTTCTGCCAAATCTCACACAATTCTTTTGTTGCTCTAACATCCCGCAAACAATACTCCGCTATTTCAAGTGACTTTCCCTGTTTGAAATAATCACTGACCATTGCGCCGCTAACACCTTCTTCTTTAGGACTTTTAATCCCTAATGCCTGGCTGACCATATGCAAACTAAACCCTCTACGCATTGCACCATAAAAGGTGATTTGATCGTATAAATCAATATGCGATTTTATGTCAAAACGATAGGGCATAATATCTCGGGTTGGCTTGCATCTGTGCACAGCGGATCTAAGCATAATAAACGGACAATCAAACCCGCGGCCATTATAAGTAACTATTTGAGTATATTTAGTAACTATTTTCCAAAAATTCTCTATGATTTCTTTTTCGCTGCAGATAACATACTTACTATTATCTTTTTCGAAATTCTTATCTTTACTATTTGAACTTTGAAAAAAAACGATTCCATCATTAGTATCATAATCCACAACCCCAATTGCCACAATCTGCCCGGTAAGTGGCGAAAGCGCTAAGGAGTCTTTAACCAATTGCTGTTCTTCTTCTGTTTTTGCATTTTTTAATAAAGCTTCTTGCGAAGTTTTATCCAGACTTTCAAATTCTACTCCAACAGTCTCGATATCAAATACAAGTCTAGACATAATCCAAAACCTTTCTTTGCGCCTAATTCTATTCTGATTTAATTTTAGTATAATTTAATAGTCCACCTGATTTAAGAATTTCTTTTTGCCTCAAAGACAAGGTGTATTTCATTTTCGCTTTTGTTTTTTTAGTTAAATTTTCAATAATCAGGTCTTGATTATTATCTAAAGCTTCAATAATATTACTTATCACCAGCTGATCCCCTTGGGCCATATTAGCATAGTCTTTTGCCTCAGAAAAAATCAATGGCAAAATTCCAAAATTAACCAGATTAGCGGCATGTATCCGTTCCAAAGACTTAGCAAGCACCGCCTTTACTCCTAAATACATCGGACATAATGCGGCATGCTCCCGACTTGACCCCTGCCCATAACTATCGCCGGCAAGAATAAAAACCGCATTACCCGAATCGCGAAGTTTTTCGGCATTTTTAGAAAAATTAGGATCCAAGCCTTCAAAGACAAATGTTGAATACTTTTTAATATTTGAGCGAAATTTCAGCCTTGGCCCAGCCGGCATAATATGATCAGTAGTGATTTTATCACCCACTTTTATCCCTATCTGCCCCTTCAGCTGATTATTTAAAGCCATATTTTTTGGCGGAGCTCCAATATTCGGACCTCTAAAAACATCTATGTTTAACGAGGCCTCCTGTGGGAAAATAATCATGCTATCATCAATATCAAAATTCTTGGGCAAATCAATTGCCGGTATTTGCCCAACATCAGTGGTTAAAGGATCAATAAATTCACCATAAATAGCGCAAAGCGCTGCTATTTGAGGCGATACCAGATAAATCCCCGCACTGGCAGTTCCGCTTCTACCTTCAAAATTGCGATTATTTGTCCGCACAGATACAGCATTAGTTTGGGGAGCTTGTCCGCAACCAATACAAAAACCGCATACACTTTCCATGATTCTCGCTCCGGCATCGATCATCATCGCCAAAACTCCGCTTTTGGAAATCATTGAAAAAACCTGTCGAGAGCCAGGAGCAATAGACACGGATACATCCCAATGAACTTTTTTATTTTTCAAAATATTGCCCACAATTGTTAAATCACTAAGCGATGCATTTGTACAGCTTCCGATTTCAACCTGATCAACTTTTTTCCCAGCCAATTCTTTTACACAAACAACATTCCCCGGAGAATGCGGTAAAGCAACCATGGGAACAACTTGGTCTAAATCTATTTTTATAATTTGGGAATACTGTGCATCCTTATCAGCACTCATCTCCTGCCAATCAGTAATTCTTGACTGAGCTTTTAAAAAATCTCGCGTGACTTCATCTGAAGGAAAAATACTGGTTGTGACACCTGTTTCCGCGCCCATATTGGTAATCGTGGCACGCTCAGGAACACTCAGATTTTTTATTCCCTCGCCACAATATTCTAAAACTTTATTCACATTACCTTTAGTTGAAAGAATGCTCAGGACATGTAAAATAATGTCTTTTGCCGAAACCCATGGCCGCAATTTACCATTAAGTTCAATTTTAATAACCTCAGGGGCAATTAAATAAAATAATCCCCCACCCATAGCGACCGCGACATCCAAGCCTCCGGCACCAATGGATATCATCCCTATCCCGCCGCCAGTAGGAGTATGGCTATCGCTGCCCAATAAAGTTTTAGCTGGTTTACCAAAACGCTCCAAATGAACTTGATGGCATATCCCATTGCCCGGCCGGGAAAAATGGACTCCGTATTTAGCCGCTACTGTTTGTAAATATTTATGGTCATCAGCATTTTCAAAGCCCTGCTGCAAGGTATTATGATCAACATAGCTCACCGATATTTCTGTTCTAATCTTATCAATACCCATGGATTCAAACTGCAAATAAGCCATTGTTCCAGTAGCATCTTGAGTTAATGTTTGATCAATTGTTATCCCGATTTCCTTGCCTGGAACAAGTTCCCCTTCTGCCAGATGTTTGCGCAGAATTTTATACGTAAGATTATCTGCCATATCAACCTCATGTTTGTCTGATAAAATTAATAATTCTTAAATTAAACTATATTGCTAATCTTTTTTCCAATTATATTTCACAATCTCAGGAGTATTTTTCATGTTTTTCACAAACAATACTTGAATATCATTTTTATAATTATCAATAAAAACTTTTGATTGCTCTATGCCCATAATAAAAAAAGCTGTAGCTAAGGCATCTGCCTCTAAACAACTATCGCTAATTACTGTAACACTTTCAATATTATTATCCGCCAAAACAGCTGTCTGCGGATCAATAATATGCTTTTTCAGATAATTACCCGAGGTAGTAACCGCTTGATCTTTAATCGGAAAATCGGAAATTATAATATTTTGGTCAAAGGGATTCCGCACTCCAATTTCCCAAAATTTATTTTTTTGATTTTTCCCAGACGCGTAAATATCTCCGCCAATATCAATCAAGTAATTATTCACTTTATTATTCTTAAAAACTTCCCGAACCTGATCAATGGCATAACCTGTTGCAATACCGCCCAGATCTATTTTTGTCTGCAAATCACTAAACATAACCGATTGAGCATGAGGCTCTAAAATAATAGTACCATAGCCACCTTGCCGCTGTAAAGAGGTTGCTGTAATATCAAAAGCGCCATTGGTTAAAGCAGAAAGTTCTAAAGATTTGCTGACAATCTCGCGGGTGTCTGGCAATAATTTTACAGACTGGTTAAAAGCCTGCGCATTGATCAAGCTAAGCTCGCTGTCTTTGGCGTAAAAATTCCATCTGCGCTCATAATCTTTAAGCAAAGCAAATGCATTATTAAGCGCGGCTTCTGCCTGCTGCGGACTAAGATTTTTTCCTGAAACAATGCTGATCCGGCAAACAGTGCCCATAATCAACATCTCTCGGCTTATTTCGCGCTTGGCTGATATGAGTAAAATTATTTGGGAAAGGAAAAAAACAAAAAGCAAAAAACTAAAAACTATGTTTTTTTTAATCATGATAAAGCAGCAACCGCTGACTTAACCGCGTTTGCCGAGCTAACTAGGCTTTCAGTTTCTTGCTTTGTAAGTTCTAATTCAACAATCTGCTCAACCCCAGATGCTCCTAAAATTATCGGGACTCCAATACAGACATCTTTTATCCCGTATTCTCCATTTAAATAGACGCAAGCCGACAATACTTTTTTTTCATCTTTTACTATTGCCTGAACCATCGCGAATGCCGCGGCGGAAGGCGCATAATAAGCACTGCCATTGCCCAAACACTCTACAATTTTAGCCCCTCGATTAACTGTATCTTTAGACAGTTCTTCACATTCCGCTTGAGAAAGTAATTCCGTTAATTTTTTGCCTGCCACTTTTGTAAATCTAGGCAAAGGTAACATGCTTTGACCATGTGCTCCAATTACCATGGCCTCAATTTCACTGGGAGAGGCATTTAATCTTTCGGCTATCAGATTGGCAAAGCGGGAAGAATCAAGCAATCCGCCCATGCCAATTACTTTTTTATGATTAAACCCACTGATCTTTAAAGCAATATTAGTTAAAATATCTAAAGGATTTGTAACCATGATTATTATAGCTTCGGGCGCTTTTTCGCAAATACAAGCAATAACTTTTTTTATAGTCGCCGTATTTTTATTTACAAGATCTTCTCTGGTCATCCCCGGCTGACGAGCCAATCCGGCAGTTATAACAACTATTTTAGAATCAGCAATATCATTATAATCACTTGTGCCCAGGATATTGCGATCATGTCCAATAATTGAACGCGCGTCTGACAAATCCAACCCCTTGCCCTTGGCCAATCCCTGCGCAATATCCAATAATACAATATCCGCAATATCTGCCTCAGCTATTCTTTGGGCTAAAGTTGCTCCCACATTACCAGCTCCAATAACACTTACTTTCATATCAAATCCTTTTAGATTAATGTTTCTTTATTTTAAGCACTTTTAAGTTGTTTAATTCTCTCGATAATAGCATCAGCCATTTCTTTTGTTCCGACTATTGAAGAGTCATTCCTATCTGATTTAAAATCATAAGTAACTGATTTACCTTCAGCAATAATTTCTGCCGTTGCTTGCTCAAGTAATTGCGCGGCCTTTTCTTCTTTTAAATAATCAAGCATTAACACAGCTGAAAAAATCATTGCGCAAGGATTCATCTGATTTTTACCTTTATATTTCGGAGCACTGCCATGAGTTGCTTCAAACAAAGCAATTTCCTCTCCGATATTTGCTCCCGGGGCAACACCTAATCCGCCGATTAAACCCGCACATAAATCAGAAATTATATCCCCGTAAAGATTCGGAAGAACAAGCACATCAAAATTTTGTGGCCGCTGAACAAGCTGCATACACATATTATCAACTATTTTATCTTCAAATTCTACTTCTCCCTCGTACTCTTTGGCTACCTCTCGGGCAACGCTTAAAAATAATCCATCACTGAATTTCATAATATTCGCTTTATGCACTGCGGTAACTTTTTTCCTGCCATGCTTAATCGCGTATTCAAATGCGTATTTAACAATCCGCCGTGTTCCCGTAACCGATATCGGTTTAATACTAATCCCAGAATCTTTTCTGATCTTTGCTCCAGACATTGCTTCAATTTTACTAATTAAATCCAAAGTCTCAGGCTTATCTAATTCAAACTCAATACCCGCGTATAAATCCTCTGTATTTTCTCTGACAATAACCAAATCAATATTATCGTATTTAGTCTGAACCCCTTTATATGTCTTACACGGACGAACACAAGCATAAAGATCATTAGCTTTGCGCAGAGCAACATTAACTGAACGGAATCCGCTTCCCACCGGCGTAGTTATCGGCCCTTTAATCGCAACTTTATTCTTCTTAATTGATTCTAATACTGATCCAGGCAATAAAGTGCCGGTTTTTTCAAGGATATCAGCCCCAGCATGCACTTCTTCGAAATAAATATCAACTCCGGTAGCCAGAACACACCGCTTTGCTGCATCGGAAACTTCCGGCCCAATTCCATCGCCCGGGATAAACGTAACTGTATGTTTTGCCAATTTTAACCTCCTTATTTGACTAATGTTTGCGAGAAATTTAGATTCCTATTTTTGCGGCGGAATAATTAGATTTTTAGTCTAAATAAAAATATTACCATGTTGAGCATGGTAATATTTGTAGTTACAATCATGTGGTATCAGATTATGTAAACTGCAGATTATAATTGTTCTACCCACTTTTCTATTCTATCAAGACCTTTAACAATCTGCTCCATGCTTGTCGCAAAACTAAGTCTTATAAATTTATCTTCACCAAAGCCAATGCCCGGAATAACCGCGACTTGCGCTTCATCTAGTAGCTTTTGGGAAAAATCTAAAGAAGAAAGCCCTGTTTTTGAAATATTAACAAAAACATAAAACGCGCCTTTGGGATTAATTACACTTAATTTATCAATAGAATTAATCCGATGCACAATATAATCACGTCGCTTTACAAATTCTTTCTTCATCGTATTAATACAACCTTCACCGCCATTTAATGCTTCCAAGGCTGCTACCTGCGCTATAGAATTAGGGCACGATGTTGAATGATCCTGTAGATTCGATATCTTTGCCACTGCCTCTTTGGGCCCTGCAAGATATCCGATCCGCCAACCAGTCATAGAAAAAGCCTTGGATAGGCCATTTACCGTAAAGGTCAGCGAATACATTTTTTCATTTAATGATGCGATGGAAACATGTTCGGCATCATCATAAATAAGCTTTTCATATATTTCATCGCTGATAATATAAATCCCATAATCAGCAGCAATATCCGCAATGCTTTGCAATTCCTCTCGTGTATAAACGCAACCTGTGGGATTAGACGGAGAGTTAATGATCAAAGCTTTTGTTTTATCCTTGATTGCTTTTTCAAATTGTTCTGGAGTAATTTTGAAATTATTTCTCTCTGCTGTCTTTAAATAAACTGGTTTGCCGCCGGCAACTTTAACCATCTGAGGATAAGAGACCCAATAAGGTGAAGGGATTAAAATTTCATCATCTTTGTCGCAAATAACTTGCAGAATACTATACAAACAATGTTTAGCCCCATTTGAAACAACAATTTGCGAAGGCTCATAATGCAGATTATTATCCCTGCTGAATTTATCAACAATTGCCTTCTTTAATTCAGCTGTTCCTGTAGACGGTGTGTATTTTGTAAAACCATCATGAATTGCTTGAATAGCTTTTTTCTTAATATGCGATGGAGTATCAAAATCCGGCTCCCCAGCGCCAAAACTTATAACATCAATACCATTTTTTTTAAGCTGCTTTGCCTTGCTGGTAATTGCCAATGTTGGTGATGATGTTAAACTCTTAACACGCGCTGCAAATTTCATGTTTTATTTATTCCGCCTTATCTTGCTTAAGAAATTTCCTTAATCCGCCCATGAACCCTTTTTTATCTTCTTCTTCTGTTTTTTTATTTTCTTTTGCTTTTTCTTCTGTTTTTTTAGACTTAGCTGTTGTTTTTGTTTCTTTTTTCTCTATTTTCGCAACAGTCTCTTTTTTTGCTTTTTTTGGTTTCTTTTCTTTAACTGTTTTTTCTTCTACTTTTTTCATTTCAGTTAATTCAAGAATCGCCAGTTCAGCATTATCTCCGCGTCTATTTCCTAAATGAACAATTCTCGTATATCCTCCAGCCCTACTAGCAAAACGAGGCGCAAGCTCAGAAAATAAAAGTTTCACCAGATCTCTATCAGCTAAGACTTCAAATGCCTGTCTGCGAGCAGCAACAGTATCATTTTTACCCAAGGTAATAAGCTTTTCAGCTAAACGCCTCGATTCTTTAGCTAAACTCAAGGTAGTGCTGATTCTTTCTTTAGTTAAAAGACTTTTAACCTGATTTTTTAAAACCGCTTTTCTATGAGCGCTTTGTCTGCCTAAACGCTTATTACCATTTCTATGACGCATATCATTATCCCTTTTTCTTTAGAATAGTATCGAGCTTCATTCCAAAAGATAATCCCATGGTTTGCAAAATTGCATTAATTTCCGTTAGAGATTTCTTTCCGAAATTACGATATTTCAACATTTCAAGTTCAGTTCTTTGAACTACTTCTTCCACAGTCTTCAGTCTGGCTTCTTTTAAACAATTAGCGCTTCTTACTGACAAATCCAATTCGCTAACTTGCATTTTTAATTTTTCTAAAAGTTCTTCATCTACATCGGGTTTTGCTTCTTCAACTTCCTCTTCTTCAATATGTCCAAATTTCATGAAGATATCCAAATGTCTTTGCGAAATATTAGCGGCATGCAATAAAGCATCGCCCGGGACAATACTGCCATTTGTCCATATTTCAAGAATCAAGCGGTCATAGTCAGTAATTTGTCCAACTCTCGCATTCTCAACATTGAAATTTACTTTTGTTACCGGGGTATAAATAGCATCTATTTTAATATCGCCAATAGTTTTACCATCACTGTTTAAACGTTCCGTAGTGACATAGCCTCTACCCTTTGTAACGGTAAGTTCCATACTCAATTTTGCATCTTTTGCTAATGTAGCAATATGCCAATCTGGATTCATAATCTCGATTGTTTCATCAACAATCAAATCTCCAGCAGTAGCTTCTTCCTTCTTTTCAACTTTTAAATAAATCTTTTTAGTTCCGCTGCCATGAACTTTTAAAACAACCCGTTTTAAATTAAGAATTATCTGAGCAATATCTTCTTTAACTCCTTCAACTGAAGAAAACTCATGCAAAACACTGTCGATTTTAACAGAAGTAATCGCTGCTCCTTCAATCGAAGAAAGCAATACGCGTCTTAAAGTATTTCCTATTGTGATTCCATAACCACGTTCAAAAGGTTCAGCGATAAATTTACCATAAGTATTCGTTAAGGTCTCTTCTTCGCATATAATGCTTTTTGGCATTTGAAAATCTTTCCAGCGTGCACCCATAAACATACCTCCTTAGGCTCCAAATATTTATTATTTGGAGTACAATTCAACAATCAACTGTTCCTGTACAGCAAAAGGCACTTCATCTCTCAAAGGCAATTTAATAACCTCAGATTTAAGATTCGCTGTATCAATTTTTAACCAAGAAGGAATTGTCCTAGACTTGGTGATCTCTAAATTTTCATTAACTAACTTTATAACACTAGGCTTTGCTTTCATCTGAATGCTTAATCCAGGAACAACCATAAAAGAAGGAATATCCACCTTTTTCCCATTTACCTGAACATGCCCATAACGAACAAACTGCCTAGCTTGAGTTAATGACACTGCAAATCCACTACGCAGAATAACATTATCAAGTCTTCTTTCCAATAACTGCAACAGTAATTCACCGGTAACACCTTCCAAACGATCAGCCTCATAGAAATATCTTCTAAACTGACGTTCAAGAACCCCGTAAATTCTTTTAACTTTTTGCTTTTCTCGAAGCTGCAATCCGTAATCAGATACCTTACTGCGCCCTTTTCCTCTGCTCGCGCCATGCTGTCCTGATGGATAACTGCGTCTTGTAAAAGCACACTTATCAGTTGCGCAACGTGCACCCTTTAGAAACAATTTAGATCCCTCTCGACGACAAATCCTACAAGACGGTCCTGTGTATCGTGCCATTATTCCTCCAATTATTCTCTTTCTTTTCTATTTTTAACTTTAACTATTCTCTTTAAACTAAACCAGTATTATACACGTCTTCGCTTCGGAGGACGGCATCCATTATGTGGAACTGGAGTAACATCCTTAATGAAAGTTACCTGTATCCCTGCTGCTTGTATTGCCCTAATAGCAGACTCTCTACCCGAACCAGGTCCCTTAACATATACCGAGATTTCCTTCATACCTGATTCTTTAGCTCTTTTTGCTGCATTAGTTGCTGCTACCTGCGCTGCAAAAGGAGTTGATTTTCTTGACCCCTTAAAACCACTTGTGCCAGCGCTTGCCCAGGATATCGCATTACCTTGATTATCGGTAATTGTAATAATTGTATTATTGAATGTTGCTTGAATATGGGCAACACCCTCAGTTACATGCCTGACAACTTTTTTGCGTGCTTTTACTTTTTTCTTATTTGCCACAATCCCTCTCCTTCATGAGCCCCTAATTAATATTAGGACGAATGAACTTAGAACAAACATATTGTCCTATTTTTTTCTAGTGATATTACGAAGCGGTCCTTTACGTGTACGAGCATTAGTTTTAGTCCTTTGCCCTCGAACCGGCAAACCACGTTTATGCCTTAATCCTCTATACGCGCCAATATCCATTAAACGCTTTATGTTTAAAGAGATTTCACGACGAAGATCTCCTTCTACGCGATAATCTTTTTGGATCACAGCGGTAATTCTTGAGACTTCATCTTCTGTTAAATCCTTTGCTCGCGTGTCAGGATTAATTCCGGCAACAGATAAGATTCTATTTGAAATCACTCTTCCGATACCATGTATATAAGTTAGTGAAATCTCAATTCTTTTTTCCTTCGGTAAATCTACTCCAAGAATTCTCGGCACAGTTTCCTCCTATCCCTGCTTTTGCTTGTGCTTGGGATTTTTACAAATTACTTTTACCACATTTTTTCTTCTAATAATTCTACATTCTTCACAAATTTTTTTAACACTTGAACGAACTTTCATTTTACTTACCTCTGTATGTAATTCTTCCTCTAGTCAAATCATACGGTGAAAGCTCCACCGTAACCTTATCCCCTGGCAAAATTCTAATAAAATGCATACGCATTTTTCCCGAAACATGCGCAAGAACTTTATGGCCATTTTCCAGCTCAACCTTAAACATTGCATTAGGCAATGTTTCCATTATTGTGCCTTCAACCTGAATCCCTGCTTCTTTAGCCATTTTATCCTTTTAATTAAGCGCTGTTAAAATTTTTGCTTTACTATTTGTTATACAAATTGTATGTTCAAAATGAGCAGAACATGAATCATCTTGTGTAACTGCAGTCCATCCATCTCCCAGGACTTCCACCTTCCAAGTCCCGAGATTTACCATCGGCTCAATGGCTAAAACCATTCCTGGTCTTAATTTTACTCCATTGCCAGGCTTACCAAAATTAGGAATCTGAGGCTCCTCATGAAGCTTTGCCCCTATTCCATGCCCCACAAAATCTCTTACCACAGCAAATCCGGCTTTTTCCACATAGCTCTGAACTGCATACCCAATATCAGAAAGATAATTATCTTTCCTAGCTACATCAATTGCTTTATAAAGAGCGTCTCGGGTAACCTCAATTAGTTTCTTATTCTGGTCAGAAATTTTTCCGACTGCTACGGTTATAGCTGAATCACCAAAATACCCAGCTAATTCCACGCCAACATCTAAACTAATAATATCACCTTCAAGTAAAACCCGATCACCTGGAATCCCATGAACTACTTCTTCATTTATTGAAGCACAGATACTCCCAGGATACCCGTGATAATTTAAAAATGCGGCTCTCGCATTATGCTTTTTAATAAAATTTGCTGCTTCAAGATCTAATTGCCTGGTTGTGATCCCCGGCTTTACTTTACTTTTTAAATACTTTAAGGTCTTTGCTACTATTAATCCCGAATTTCTAATCTTTTGCAATTCACTTTTTGATTTAATCGAAATCATAGTAATCCGGATTTTTTAAATGTATCCTTTAACACAATAAATAATTCATTTACATCCATATCGCCGGAAACTTTTCGCAGAAGATTCTTCTGTTTGTAATAATCAATCAGCTCTTTTGTCTGGCTATTGTAAACATTTATTCTATTTTTAATTGTTTCTGCCTTATCATCATTACGCTGATAAAGCTCTCCCCCGCAGCCGTCGCAGATTCCCTCTTTTTTCGAAGGAATATTAGTCACATGAAAAATTCTTCCGCAACTGCGACAAATCCTTCTACCAGTTAAACGAGATAAAATTGTTTCTTCTGTTGTGGCAAAATAAACTACCATATCTAGTGGCATATTTAAAGCGATAAGCGCAGCGTCCAAAATTTCTGCTTGCCTTTTTGTTCTGGGAAAACCATCAAGCATAAAACCCGCACTTATGTCTACTGCCTTTAACTTATCCGTGATCATCGCTGCTACTATTTCATCAGGAACAAGATCTCCCTTGTCCATATATGATTTTGCCTTAATCCCTTGCGCTGTATTATTCTTTACAGCCTCACGCAAAAGATCACCAGTAGACATATGTAATAAATTATATTCCTTACAAAGCTCAGCAGCTTGGGTACCTTTACCAGCTCCCGGGGGTCCTAATAATACTAACTTCATTATACTTCTCCCTGTGTTTAACGCCGACCGCGCAGATGCCCTTTTTTCATAAACCCATCATAATGACGCATGAGCAGATGTGACTCTATCTGACGCATTGTATCAAGCATAACACCAACAATAATCAATAAACCCGTACCACCAAAAAAACTAGCTACTAAATACGGCACTCTCAGCCAAGCCATTATCCAGTCAGGAAAAACAGCGATTATTGCCAAGAAAATAGCCCCTGGCAAAGTAATATGAGTTAATACTGAATCTAAATATTCAGCAGTTGGCTTTCCGGCACGAATTCCTGGAATAAATCCACCATATTTTTTCATGTTCTGAGCTACATCCTGCGTATTAAAAGTAACTGCAGTATAAAAATAAGCGAAAAATATTATTAATAAACTATAAACCACGGTGTACAACAAATGTCCTCTCATCAAACTTTCCGCAAATCTTTGCAACTGGGGAACAAACTGTCCGATAGTTGCCGGAAACAAGATTATTGACTGAGCGAAAATTATCGGAATTACTCCGGCTTGATTAACTCTCAAAGGAATATAAGTACTATGGCCTCCATAAACTTTTCTCCCAACAATTCGCTTTGCGTATTCAACAGGTATCCGCCTCTGCCCTTCAGTAATCAAAACAACAAACAATATTACCAAAACAAACAAACAAATCATTATAATCGGAGTATATGGTTCGATCTGACTTTTCTCTGTTGAAATCGGTGACAATAGTTGCCACACAAAACGCAGCGCAGTTGGAATTCTCGATATAATACCAACTGAAATCAAAATCGACATACCATTCCCAATGCCGCGCTCAGTTATCTGCTCACCCAGCCACATAATAAATGCAGTACCAGAAGTCAAAGTAATTATGGTTAATAGCCTAAACCCCAAACCGCCATCAGCAACAATCTGCAATCCCATAAAATGAGCCGGATCTTCTAAATAAACACTAATAATAAAAGACTGAAATATTGCTAATGCTACTGTGCCATAGCGAGTATACTGCGTAATCTTTTTCCTGCCCTGATCGCCGCCTTCTTTAGCTAATTTCTCTAATGAAGGAATTACTACGGTTAACAGCTGCATAATAATCGAACTGGATATATACGGCATAATTCCCAGCGCGAAAATAGTCATTTGCGACAAAGCTTGACCTGTAAATAGATCCATCACATCAAAGAGCGTACCGCCTTGCTTACTTGTTATATTAGCAAAAAACTGAGCCAGGGCTTCTCCATTAATCCCGGGGATTGGGATAAAACAACCCAATCGGTAGATTGCGATTAAAGCAAGAGTGAAAAATATTCTTTGTCTTAAATCAGGTATCTTTAACGAATTCAGTAAAGCTTTAATTGTCCTTAACATTTATCTACCCTTATATAATATAAAAATATTTTTAAATAAAATTCTTCTGCGTCCAGTAAAGCCTTAAGCCTTTACTTTTACAATCACTTCAACTTTTCCGCCCAAAGCTTCAATAGCGTCTTGCGCGGTTTTAGAAAATTTTTCCGCTTTTATATTTATTTTTTTAGTTAGTTTCCCTTTTCCCAATATCTTAACCGGCACATGTAACTTATGAATAAGTCCTAAACTTAGAAGCTCTTTGGAAGATATTGAAGAATTTTCTTCACACTTATTCAAAGTCTGCAAATTCACTATTTGATACTCTGCTTTAAATTTACTGGTAAATCCACGCTTTGGGATTCTTCTGATCAAAGGCATCTGTCCGCCTTCAAATCCCGGTCTGATCGTTTTTCCACTGCGAGACATTTGTCCCTTATGTCCCTTGCCCGAGGTTTTTCCATGCCCAGATCCTGACCCACGACCTACAATTTTTTTCTTTTTATGTGCAGATTTAGGAGATTTTAGATTATTCAGCTTTAACATCTTCGTTATTCTCCTTCTTTACTTCTTCAGTAGACTTATCTGTTTGCTCATTTTCCGCTTGCAAACAAGCCGCAATTTCACTTTTCAATTCCATATGTTTTTTTAAACTTTGTAAACCCTGAATTGTTGCTTTAGCAATATTAATCGGATTTGAAGACTTCATCGATTTAGTTAAAATGTCTTTTATTCCACCAAGCTCGCAAATTGCTCTCACAGAACTTCCGGCAATAACTCCGGTTCCTTCTGATGCAGGCTTAAGAAAAACTCTTGCCGCGCTAAATTCACCCATAACTTCATGAGGAATGGTTGTTCCCTTTAATGGAACTTCCATAAGATTTTTACGCGCCGTACTAACACCCTTGCGAATAGCATCAGCAACTTCATTAGCTCTTCCCAATCCGCAACCAACACGACTTTTCCCATCTCCGGCGATAACTAAAGCAGTGAAAGCCATTTTTCTTCCGCCCTTACAGGCCTTAGAAACACGATTGATTGAAATAACCTTATCTACTATATCTAATTGTTCATTTACTGAATTTTCCAATTTACCACCCTATTCCTTATTTAAAACTGTAATCCGCCTTTTCTGGCAGCCTCTGCTACTGCTTTTATTTTTCCATGATAAAGATAACCACCGCGATCAAACACCACAGACTTTATCCCTTTTTCCTGAGCTTTTTTTGCGATAAGTTCACCCAAAATGCTTGCTGATTTTATGTTGCAATTTTTACACTGCTCTTTGATTTCTTTTTGCAATGTTGAGCAACTGAGAACTGTACAACAATTCTCATCATCAATAATTTGTGCGTATAAGTTAGTTAGACTTCTATATACGCTAAACCTCGGCCTATTTTTAGAGCCAACAACCTTCTTCCTGATTCTTTTATGCCTTTTTAAACGTCCGTCTATCATGATCATTACCTTTTTTAATATTAAATACAATCCTTGAAATTATGGTTTATTTCGACATTGCCTTACCGGCTTTTCTTCTTACCTGTTCGCCAACATAACGTATACCTTTACCTTTATATGGTTCAGGTGGTAAAAATCCTCTTATATTTGCCGCAGCCTGACCAACTTCCTGCTTATCAATACCCTTAACAGTGATCTGCGTAGGTTTAGGAACTTCTAAAGTTATTCCTTCAGGCACAACATATTCAATTGGATGAGAAAAACCAAGCTGCATAGTTAGCTTTTTACCAGCTAACTGAGCCCGATACCCCACTCCAATCATTTCCAACTGCTTTTCAAAGCCAGAGCTAACCCCTGTAAGCATATTGGCGATCATTGCTCGGGTTAAACCATGCAAAGCTCGATCATTTTTATTATTCCCTACACGAGAAACTTTAATTTTATCATTTTCCACAGCAACTAAAATTCTCAAACTAATCGGAAACTCAAGTTTTCCTTTTGGTCCCTGAACCTCAACAGACTGCTTAGCAATATTTACTTTTACATCTTTAGGTATTACTATTGGTCTTACGCCTATTCTTGACATCTTTCGCACCTACCCACTGAAATCTTGATTATATAATTGTTAATTTAATTTCCAGAAAACTATTAAACTGTCTTTACCAAACGTAACACAAAATTTCGCCACCAATTTTTTCCATCCGAGCTTGCTTATCATCAACAATACCCTTGGAAGTTGAAATCATTGCCACACCGGTACCACCAAAAACATAGGGAATTTCCTCTTTTGCCGCATAAACCCGACGCCCCGGCATAGAAATTCTCTTTAAACCAGAGATAACCCCATCTCTGCTTTTTGAATAGCGCAAATAAACTCTTAAGATCCCCTGCTTACCGTCATCAACTTTACGATAATTCACAATAAAACCGTGTGTTTTCAGCATTTTCACAATTTCCTCTTTTATTTTAGAGGCTGGAAAATCCACTTTTTCTTTTTTTGCGCTCTGCGCATTACGGATAACTGTCAACATATCCGCTATTGGATCAGTAATACTCATATAACTCTCCTACTAATAACTACAATTTTTAACTTTTTTATATTAACTACCAGCTTGCTTTAGTAACCCCAGGAATCATGCCGTTTGATGCTAATTCCCTAAAACATATTCTACAAACTCCAAAACGTCTGATAAACCCTCTAGCACGACCGCATACTTTACATCTAACATATCCGCGAGTTTTAAATTTGGGTTCTCTTTTAGATCTTACTATTTGACTTTCTTTTGCCATAATGTCCTAACTCCGAAACGGCATGCCAAAACAACTTAACAATTCTTTGGCCTGTTTCTTATTTTTCGATTTCATTACAATAACAATGTCCATACCTTGAACATGTTTAACCTTATCAATAATAATTTCCGGGAAAATAGACTGCTCTGTTAATCCTAATGTATAATTACCTTGCTTATCAAAAGCAGTAGCAGAAACCCCCCGAAAATCTCGAATTCTCGGAAGAGCACTATTAATTAATCTGTCTAAAAACTCATACATCCTCTCGCCGCGCAAAGTAACTTTGCAGCCAACCGGAACTCCTTGTCTTAATTTGAAATTCGCAATCGCTTTTTTAGCTCTTGTTATAACTGGCTTCTGTCCGGTTATTGTTCCCAAATCAGCCATAGCCGATTCAAGGATTTTAATATCCTCACTAGCTTTACCAATTCCCATATTAATTACAATCTTTTCCAGACGCGGAACTTGCATACGATTTTTTAATTCAAGCGTATCAATCAACTGCTTTACTATTTCTTTATTATATTTTTCTTTTAATTTTGACATAATTTTACACCATCTCTTGACATTTTTTACAGATTCTAGCCTTAGAACCATCATTTAAAATTTTTGCTCCCAGCTTAGAGCTTTTATTACATCTCGGACAGGAAAACATTATATTAGACACAGCTAATGGACTTTCTTTTTGCAAAATTCCACCTGGCTGATCTTGTTTTGTCTGCTTAGAATGTTTTTTAACAAAATTAACACCTTGCACCAACATCCGCTGTTTAGCTTTATCAAAACGCAAAACTTTACCAGTTTTACCTTTTTCTTTACCTGCTATAACTTTAACTGTATCACCTTTTTTTATTCTCATTGCTTTTTTCGCCTTTAACTTTTAACTTTTGATATTTCTATTTATATAACTTCCGGAGCCAAAGAAACTATTTTCGCGAACTGCTTATCCCTTAATTCTCTAGCCACCGGGCCAAAAATTCTTGTACCGCGTGGATCTTTTTTAGCATCAAGAATAACTACCGCATTACGATCAAATTTCAAATAACTTCCATCTTTACGACGAATAGCTGCCTTAGTTCTAACAATAACAGCCTTTACCACCTCGCCTTTTTTAACGGCGCTCGAAGGAATAGTCTCTCGCACATTGCAAGTAATTATATCACCGATCTCTGCGCTTCGTTTACCTGAACGATGAAGCACCCCAATACACATTACTTTTTTAGCTCCACTATTATCAGCAACATCTAAAACTGTAGTCATCTGTATCATTATTCTACTACTCCTTGTGATCTTCGACGATATTTAAAAGTCTCCAACGCTTATCTTTTGATAAAGGACGCGTTTCTTCAAGTCTAACCTTGTCTCCCACCTTTGACTCATTTTTCTCATCATGAAATTTAACATTCACAAATTTCTTTATTCTCTTCTTGTATACTGGATGAACTGTCAGTCTTTCGATACGAGCAACCGCTGTTTTATCCATCTTATCGCTAGTAACTATTCCTACTCTTTGCTTACGGGCACATTTTACCTTGCTCATTAGTTAATCACCTTTGCCTTGCTTTTTTCTTTTAGTTCCAATTTTCTTAGAAAAGTTTTCACACGGGCAATATCTTTGCGAGTAAATTTAATTTTGTGAGACTTGTCCAATTTTGTCGTTTTAGACTGAAACTTTAGATTAAATAATTCTTCCTCAAGCTGTCTAAGCTTATCATCCAACTCTGGTTTAACATAATCACTGTATTCTTTTGATTTAATAGGCATAATTCCACTCTTTATTTTTATATTTGTGATCTAGTTACAAATTTTGTTTTTATCGGCAATTTAGACGCTGCCAATCTCATGGCTGATTTAGCCAAATCATATGGGATACCTTCCATTTCAAAAATCACTCTACCAGGTTTTACCACTGATACCCAGTACTCCGGCATACCTTTACCTTTACCCATTCTAGTTTCATTTGGTTTTTTAGTTACTGATTTGTCTGGAAAAATCCTAATCCACACTTTTCCGCCTCTGCGAACTGACCTAGTTAAAGCAACACGCGAAGCTTCTAATTGAGTATTTTTTATCCACGCACCCTCAATCGCCTGTAAACCAAATTCTCCAAAGCTTACTTTAGAACCGCTAATCGCTTTGCCTTTTCTGCGTCCACGATGCGTCTTACGAAATTTTACACGTTTGGGCATTAAAACCATTACTTCTTATCTCCTTCAT